>Ga0307416_100000110_pt1 | contig 50434 bp, 46 predicted proteins | sample DK1Cmetagenome_2_FD_203821 | JGI IMG/M metagenome (GOLD analysis project Ga0307416, IMG submission 203821) | Maize rhizosphere microbial communities from greenhouse at UC Davis, California, United States - DK15-C-3 | ecosystem: Host-associated > Plants > Roots > Rhizosphere > Soil | place...
TACTTCCAAGGGGGGGGGACGCTAGCAAATTTGCGCACCCGCACGAATGAACGGACGTATTATCGCCATCGGCGACATCCATGGTTGTCATCAGGAGTTTGCCGAGCTGCTCACGCGGCTTGAACTCACCAAGGACGACCGTCTGATTCTCGTCGGCGATTTGATCAACCGCGGGCCCGACAGTTGCAAAGTGATCGACCTCGCGCGCCAGCACCGCGCCCTCTCTCTGCTCGGAAATCACGAACTGCGCCTGCTCACCTATCGCAAAAACAAAACGCCTGTCGCCGACATCTCACGTGAGACGGACGCCGACACGTTTCAAAAACTGCGGGCTGAAGATTGGGCCTATCTCGAAGCGATGCCGCTGACGCATTACGTCGAAGAACTGAACACCGTTTTCGTGCACGGCGGCTTTCTGCCCAACGAGCCGTGGCAACGCCAGCCCGCCTCGGTCGTGACCCGCATCCAATCGATCGATGCCAGCGGCAAGCCCTGCAAACGCGCCGATGCCCCCAACGCACCGCCGTGGGCAGACCTCTGGAACGGACCGCCCTTCGTCGTTTACGGCCACACGCCACGCCCCGAGGTCTATAAGCTCAAGTGGTCCGTCGGCATCGACACCGCGTGTGTTCAAGGCGGCTGTCTCACCGCCTACATTCTTCCTGAAAAACGCTTCGTGCAGGTAAAGGCCCGTCGTCGTTATTATTCTTAACACTCTCATGGCCTCACCCACTCCCGCTCCCCTCGACGGCGTTCTTCTCTTGTGCGTCGATCTGCAACCCGCGTTTCTCAAGGTCATCCCGGAGAGCGATGCCCTTCTCAAACGCTGCGCCTTCGTGATCGAAGCCGCGGTCGGCCTGGGCATCCGCGTCGCCTTCACCGAACAGTTGCCACGAAAGCTCGGCGGCACCGCGCCCGAACTACTCGCGTTGGCCCCAAAAGCGGACCTGCATGCGAAGAGCACGTTTTCGGTTTTCTCCGACGATGGCATCAACGACGCGCTGCGCTCACTCGACATAGAGCACATCATTCTCTGCGGCATCGAAACCCCCGTCTGCATCTACCAGACCGCGCTCGGCGCGCTCGACGCCAACCTTCAGGTTACGGTGCTCTCTGATGCAATCGGCGCCCGTCGATCAGCCGATGCCTCCATCTGCCTCGGTGCCCTCGCCCGCTCCGGGGTTCATCTCTTGCCGTCGGAAACCGTCTTCTACGCACTGCTTCACGACGCCGGACATCCCTTTTTCAAGGGGTTCACCCAGCTGGTCAAAAAATACACCTAACTCACCCCATGTCCGAAGAACTCGTGCTGCTCTCCGTCCGTGAACTCAAGGCGCTTGAAGACTCCGTGGGGCGGCCCTTTGCCAGCGTGCTCGTGATAAAAAAACTCGCGACCAAGACCGCGTCCAACGGCAACCCTTTCCTCACGCTCGACCTGGGTGACCGCACCGGCTCCTTCGGTTGCACGCTCTTTAGCGACGGCGCCGTGTTCGACACGGTAAAGAACGCGGGTGAAGGCGGAGTTCTGCGCATCGAGGGACGCATCGACTATTATCAAGGCCGCCTTTCACCCAAGTTGCTCAAGGTCGTGCCCCTTTCGGAAGAGGAACTCGCCGCCCCTGGACTGATCGACAACCTCGTCGAGGTGGCCCCCGAACCGGCCCTCGATTTGTGGGCGGAGTTTCAGGCTTTTATCGATGGCATCTCCCACGACGAACTGCGCATGACGGTGCGCGGCGTATTTGAGGAAATTGGCGAGGTCTTCAAATGGACCCCGGCGGCGGTCTCCATGCATCACGCCTACCGACATGGCCTGCTGGAGCACACGATCCACATGGCGCGCGCCTGCAAAGCGCTACTGCCCCTTTATCCCGAAGTCGATGCCGACCTCGCGATGGCGGGAATTCTCCTCCACGACACAGGAAAAACCACGGAATACGAAGGGTCGCTCGCGACCAAGCGCAGTCGCAAGGGCATCCTTCAAGGCCATGTCGTGCTAGGCTATCAACTCGCCCGCAAGCATGGCATCAAAGCCCGCTTGGATTCGGAACGCTTGGAACGGCTCGAGCACATTGTCCTCAGTCATCAAGGTGAACCCGAATGGGGTGCGGCCGTGTATGCCGCCACGCCCGAAGCCGTGTTCGTCTCCATGATCGATAATCTCGACGCCAAAATGGGCATGGTTCAGCGCGCGCTGCGCCAGGCCAATGAACACGACGAGTTCTCTGAACGCCTGCCCGGCTTGAGCTCGGTGCTTCTGACCAAGCGCCTTTCACCGAAGGGCTGAAAATCCTGGTCCTGCAAAACAAAAGGCCGCCCGGATTGTCCGGGCGGCCCTTTTGCTTTTGAGTCCTGGAACAGACTCGAAACGCCTTACGAAAGGCTCTGGATGATTTTGATGATCGGCAGGAAGAGCGCGATCACGATGGTGCCGACCATCACGGCCATGAAGACGATCATGATCGGCTCGATGATCGAGGTCAGGCCGGCGACAGAGTTATCCACCTCGTCGTCATAAGTGTCGGCCACGCGGTTAAGCATCTCGGGGAGCGCACCGGTTTCTTCACCGACCTCGATCATGGAGGTCACCATGGTCGGAAACACCTTGGTGGAATCGAGCGGACGGGCGACGTTGTCACCCTCCTTCACGCGGTCGTGAACGATGTTAAGCGCATCGGCGACATGGACGTTGCCCGAGGTATCGCGGGTGATCAGGAGCGCTTGGAGAATAGGCACACCGGAAGCCAGCAAGGTGCCGAGCGTGCGGGTGAAGCGGCTGATTGAGGATTTGAGGAAGAGCGGTCCCACACCGGGAGCGTGCAAGAGCACCCAATCCACCGTCCGCGTGCCGCTGCGGGTTTTGTGATAGGCCTTAAACCCGAAGTAGCCCGCCACAAGAATGCCGATCGTGACCAGGATGTTGCTCTTAATGAACTTGCTGAAGGCAAGCACGGCGAGCGTCAGAGCAGGCATCGACTGGCCCTTAAGCATGCCCGCGAAAATCTTCTCGAATTGGGGGATAACGAAGACCATCAGCGCACCGACGATGGCGACGGCGACGAAAATGATGATGACCGGGTAGGTCATGGCGGACTTCACCTTGCCCTTGATCTTCTCGGACTTCTCCATGAAGCGCGCAAGACGCTCAAGCACGGTGCCAAGCACGCCGCCGGCTTCACCGGCCTTCACCATGTTGACATAGAGACGATCGAACACCTTGGGATGCTGCAGGAGACCGTCGGAAAAATTACTGCCGGAGCGAATGCTTTCGACGAGCGACTCGATGACCTCCTTGAAAGGCAGATTTTTCTCTTGGCGGGCCAGCGTCTCCAAGCTGCGCATGATAGGCATGCCGGCGTTGACGAGGGTGGCGAGCTGGCGGGTGAAAACGGTGAGGCCTGCGTTGTTAATGATGCGCCCAAAGGTCATACCAGACTTCTTCTTTTTGGGTTGAGTCGCAGCGGCCGGAACGGCGGGCGCGTTGAGCTTGCGAGCGTCTTTCTTCACACCAAGCGCGGGCTTGGCGCCGCCGCTGCCTTCAGGCGCCAGTGCAGTGGGGATGAGGCCCATCGCCTTCAATTCGGCGGCGGCTTGTTCGGACGACGTGCTTTCAACGACGCCTTTTTTTTCTTTGCCCGAGGCCGACTCGATGGCGCTGTAAGTGAACTTTGGCATAAGGGGTAAGGGGATTGGCTAAGTGGGATAGGAAATATAACTTCTCGGGTCGATGCTGGAAACGGCTGTTCCGTGATCAGGTGTATTTGATGATTTCCTCGATGGAGGTCGCTCCATCGAAAATCGAACGGAGGCCGTCATCGCGCAAAGTGCGCATACCCTGCTCAAGGGCCTTTTGTTTGATCACCAAGGTCGATGCACGTGCCACCACCAAGTCGCGGACGGCTTCGCTCATGCGCAGCCACTCATAGACACCCATGCGGCCCTTGTAGCCCGTATTGCTGCAATGCTCGCAACCCTTGCCGTAGAAGAACTCACGGTTGCCGATATCGACAGGGTCGATTCCAAGTTGATGCAGCAACGCGGCCGGCGGCTCATAAGAAGTGCGGCAACTCTTGCAGATGCGACGCACGAGACGTTGAGCGAGCACGGCTTCGAGCGAAGAGGCAATGAGGAACGGTTCCACGCCCATGTCGACAAGACGCGTGACCGCACCCGGGGCATCGTTGGTATGGAGGGTGGACAACACCAAGTGACCGGTGAGCGACGCCTGAATGGCGATCTGGGCGGTTTCCAAGTCGCGGATCTCACCCACCATGATCACGTCGGGATCTTGACGCAGGAAGGAGCGCAGGGCGGCGGCAAACGTGAGACCGACGGAATGGTTCACGGGCACCTGCATGATGCCTTCGATCTCATACTCGACGGGATCTTCGGCCGTGAGGAGCTTGAGATCCGCGGTGTTGATTACGCGAAGGGCGGAATAAAGCGTGGTGGTCTTGCCCGAACCGGTCGGCCCCGTGACGATGAAGATTCCGTTGGGACGCTTGATGATTTCCGTGATTCCCTCGTAAACATCGGTCGGCATGCAGAGCGCGGTGATATCGAGTTGCACGGCGGATTGGTCAAGCACGCGCAACACCACGGATTCACCGAACTGGGTGGGGAGCGTGGAAACGCGCAAGTCAACCGGGCGGCCACCCAGCGTAAGCTTGATACGACCGTCCTGAGGGATGCGGCGCTCGGCGATATTAAGGGCCGCGAGCACCTTCACGCGCGAAGTGATTGGCAGAGCAAGGTGCTTGGGCGGAGGCGCCATTTCATAGAGCGCACCATCGATGCGATAGCGGATCTTGAACTCATGCTCGAAGGGCTCGAAGTGGATGTCCGAAGCCTTGTCACGAATCGCCTGACCGATCACGAGATTGACGAAACGGATGATCGGCGTCTGGCCGGCCATCGATTCGAGGTCATGCTCGGACAGTTCTTTGCTTCCCTGGGGACCATCATGGTCGTCGCTCGACATCTCCTTGAGGAGGTCGTCGATGGTGGCGTCGTCGTCACCGTAATGAAGCTTGAGCAAGCCATCGACACGCCCCGGATCCGCGACCACGAGTCGGACGTCTTTGCCGAGCGCAAACGTAAGATCGTCGATGATCTGGCTGTTGAATGGATCCGTGGCCAGCAGGTCGATGCTCTGGGAATCCGAGCGCAAGGGAACAACGCCATACATGCGAGCGAGGCTGCCTTGGACGGCGCCTACGACTTCGTTGGGAATGTCGCCGTCATGGTTTTCCAGGTATTCACAACCGAGGTGCGTGGCGATGGCGCGCAGCAGGGTCGCCTTTTCAACCAAGCCCATCTCGATGAGGAGATCGGCGATGGGCTTCGAGGTCGCTTTGTGCTCTTCGTTAATGTCGTTGAGCGTTGCGAGCGCAACCAAGTGCTGGTCGCGACAAAGTTCAAGAATGGCGTGACTGTGGCTTTCAAACATAGGGTAGCCGGCGTGAGCCGAGGGGAAGGGAAAGCAGTTGCGGTTTGAGAATTAGAGTTGGCGGAGCTCCGCGCCCATCGCGAGGAGTTTTTCGCGCATGACCAAGGCATCCTGGGATTTGTCGAGAGCCTCGTCGGCAGTGATCAGATCGCGATTGACCAAGCTCATGAGATGGACGTCCAGCGTGATCATCCCAAGGCTGGCCCCCGTCTGGATATCGGAGGAAATACGGAAGGTTTTGTTCTCGCGGATGAGCGAGGCGATCGAGGTCGTGTTGACCATGATCTCGTAACCGGCGATGCGACCGCCGCCGATTTTTTTGCACAACACCTGGGAAATCACCGCCACGATCGACGACGCCAGCTGCGTGCGGATCATGTCCTTCATGTTTGCCGGAAACGCATCGACAATACGATCAATGGTCTTGGCCGCACCGTTGGTATGGAGCGTCCCAAACACCAAGTGACCGGTTTCGGCGGCGCTGATGGCGGCCTCGATCGTCTCCAGATCGCGCATTTCACCGACCAGAATGATGTCGGGATCCTGACGCAGCGCGCGGCGGATAGCCTCGGAAAAACTGGGCACGTCCACACCCACTTCGCGCTGGGTGACGATACAGTGCTTGTGCGGATGATAATACTCGATCGGGTCCTCGATGGTGATGATGTGGCCATCGCGGGTCTCGTTGATGTAATTGATCATCGAAGCGAGCGTGGTCGACTTGCCGGAACCAGTCGGACCGGTCACCAAAATGAGACCGCGCGGACGGAAGAGCAGCTCGCGCACCTTGTCGGGAATTCCAATTTCCCGCAGGCTGAACATCTTGTTCGGGATCTGGCGGAGGACCATGCCGTAGTTGCCCTTGGATTTGAGAACGCTTACGCGTAAACGAGCCTTGTCCAAGTAGGCGAAACCGAAATCAGAACCACCGTTCAGCTTCACGTTCTGCTGATGATTGTCCGGGGTGATCGAGAGCATCAGCTTCTCGGTATCGGCCGGAGTCAGCTGAGGACCGTCGATCGGCACCATGCCACCGCTGAGGCGAAACGTGGGGGGCTGGCCCACCTGCAGGTGCAGGTCGGAAGCGCCCTGATCCACCATCAACTCCAGCAGGTCGTTCATTTCATAGCTCATAACGGTGTGTAGCAGAAACCGGGCTTAGCTGGCGTCGCCGACCGTGATCGACACGACTTCATCAATCGTGGTCGCGCCGGCGAGCACCTTGCGGACGCCGTCTTCACGCATCGTGCGCATGCCCAGGGAGCGGGCTTTATCGCGCAATTTAGCGGTGCCGACGTTGTCGTAGATCATGCGCTGGATCTCCTCGTTGACCACGAACATCTCGAAAATGCCGGCGCGACCACGGTAGCCGGTGCCGTTGCAGTTTTGGCAGCCTTCGCCACGCATGAACGTGGCCGTGGCCGCTTGCTGGGGAGTGATGTTTAGCGACCGCAACTCGTTCGAGTCCGGCACATAAGGCTTCTTGCATTGCTTGCAGATCTTGCGCGTGAGGCGCTGGGCCACGGCGGCACGCAACGAACTGGAGACCAGGAAAGGCTTCACGCCGATGTCGATCAAGCGGGTGATGGCGCCGGGAGCGTCGTTGGTGTGCAGCGTGGAGAACACCATGTGACCGGTCAGGGAGGCGTTGATCGAGATTTCTGCCGTCTCCAAGTCACGGATCTCACCCACCATCACGATATTCGGGGCCTGACGCAGCATGGAGCGAAGCGCCGAGGCGAACGTCATGCCCACGTCGTGACGAACCGGCACCTGGTTGATGCCGGCGAGCACATACTCGACGGGGTCCTCAACCGTGATGATCTTGCGATCCGGCTTGTTGATGAAGTGTAGGCACGAATAAAGCGTGGTCGTCTTGCCCGAGCCGGTGGGACCGGTGACCAGCATGATGCCGTCCGGCATGGAAATGAGCCGCTCGACGACCGCCTGGTCGTCACTGAAGAAGCCGAGCTCGGGCAGACCAAGAGTCAGGCCGTCCTTGTCGAGAATACGCATGACGATGCTCTCGCCATGCGCGGTGGGCAACGAGGACACGCGCAAGTCGATCTGCTTGCCCGTCATGTTGATTTGAATACGACCGTCCTGGGGGATGCGCTTCTCGGCGATCGAAATGTTCGCCATGATCTTCAGGCGGGAGATCATCGAAAGCTGCAGGCGCTTCGGCGGGTTCTCGATTTCGAGCAGCACGCCGTCGATGCGGTAACGCACCCGGAAACGTTTTTCGAGAGGCTCAAGATGGATGTCCGACGCGCGACGCTGGATCGCCTCAAGAATAATCTGGTGAACAAGCTTGATGATCGGAGCATCACCCTCATCCGCGGAGGCAGTCCCATCGCCGGCCACGGTCGTGACCGTATTGGCCTCGGCACCGCCAATGGAGAAATTGTCGAGCATCGCGTCGATCTCGCTGGCATCCTTGCCGTAGAAGCGCTCGATGACGTGCTTGATCTCGTCCAAAGGAGCCACGGAAGGCTCCACGGTCAGCTTGAGCACGTGACCAAGGCTGTCGAGCGCGTCGACGTCGAGCGGATCACTGATGGCCAGTTGGATCGCGCCGCCTTCCTTCGAAAGCGGAAACACGTTGTAGCGCACCGCGAGGGCGCGCGGCACGAGCGCCATCGCTTCGGCGTTGGGAACGCGCAAAGCCGCCAGATCGACGAGCGGCATGCCAAACTCGTCCGCCAGCAGCTTGCTGAGCTGACGTGATTGGACCGCCTTGTTGGCGATGAGCACGTCCACCAGCCGGGGCGGAGCGACGGTTAGATCGGTGTGCCTCGCAATCTGCTGATTGGCGGCATCGATCTGGGCTTGAGTGAGCACGCCCTTGTCGAGGGCGAGCTGGAGGACGAAGTCGTCGGCGGAAGTCACGTTGGGGAAATGGCGCTGGGCCGATCAGGGTAGTTGTCGGGTAATTACAGGGAGGGGAAAGCTAGCGGCTCAGGCTCAGGAGGAATTCCGCGTTTGTTTTGGTTTTCTTCAAGCGCTGAATTAACATGTCCATCGCTTCAACCGGCGGAATGCCCTGCATCGCACGACGTAAACCGTAAACGCGTAGGAGTTCCTCCGGGTGATAAATCAGCTCTTCCTTGCGCGTGCCGGACCGGTCGATGTTGATTGCCGGGAAGATACGCTTGTCGGAAAGACCGCGGTCGAGATGGAGCTCCATGTTGCCCGTGCCCTTGAACTCCTCGAAAATCACTTCGTCCATGCGGCTCCCGGTATCGATCAGGGCGGTGCCGATGATCGTGATACTGCCGCCACCCTCGATATTGCGGGCGGAACCGAAGAAACGCTTGGGCTTCTGCAGGGCGGTGGCCTCCACGCCGCCGGACATGATTTTGCCGGAGTTGGAGGCGAGCGCATTATAGGCGCGGGCCAAGCGAGTGATCGAGTCGAGCAGGATGACCACATGTTCGCCCTGTTCGACCAGACGACGGGATTTCTCAATGACCATCTCGGCCGCATGCACGTGGCTCTCGGGAGCCTCGTCAAAGGTGGAGCTGACCACCTCGCCACGGGTGTGGCGCTTGAAATCGGTCACCTCTTCGGGACGTTCGTCGATCAACAGCAGGATCAGCTTTTTGTCGGGAAAATTATGCGAGATGGAGTTGGCGATGTTCTGCAGGAGCACCGTTTTGCCCGTGCGGGGCGGGGCGACCAACAAGCCGCGTTGCCCGAAACCGATGGGCGTAAGCAGATCGACCGCCCGCATCGAAATGTCCTTATGAATCTCGGGAGCCTCCAACAAGATACGTTGAAGAGGGTAATAAGGCACGAGTTCCTCGAACGGCGTAAGCTTTGAAACCTCGTCCGGAGCCTTGCCCATGACGGTTTTCACTCCCACGACCGCGGCGCAGCGGTCACCCGACTGCGGCGCTTGCACGATCACTTCAACGTGATGCCCGCGCTTCAATCCATAGCGCTTGATCAGCGCCTCGGGCAGATAAGTGCTCTCAGGATACAAACGATAATTGGTCTGCTCGTGAACGATGAAACCATGGCCCTTGTCCGTGAGATCGACCAGACCGCGCTCGGCGATCGGAATCTGCTTTTCCGAGGCGTGGATAAAAATCAACTCAAGCAACTGAAGGCGGTTCGGCGTGCCTTCAAAAACAACGCCCACCTTGCGCGCAAATCCGGAGAGCTCGAAAAGATTGAGCGAGTAAATCTGATCGATGCGGATCGGCTCCTCGCCATTTCCCGTCAGCAAGGTCGCGGCCAACGCATCAAGCGCGACTTGGTCGGCGAAACGAGCGGGATCGGGCAGGTCACCATAATGCACGGGCGCCAACACCGGCGGAGGCGGCTGCGGAGGATGCTGGGGATGCGCATGGCCACCGTGGCGACCGCCGCCGCCGTGACCGCCATGGCCTCCCCCTTGGTGCTTGTCCTTCCACTTGTTCTTTTTGTCTTTTTTCCGCTTCCACCACGGGCCACGGTCCTCGTCAGGAGCCCCACCCTGCGGATAACCACCCGTCTGCGCTGAACCGTTATTATCCGAAGGCGCCGGTTCCTGCGTCGGAGCCTCAGGAGAGGGCGATGCGGGTGAAGACGTGTCGGCATTCTCCTGGTTGGAAACATGCGATGGCACAAACACCGGGCGTTCCTCCGCCGGCATCGGCTGTTCAACATGGGCAGGCTCGGCACGTTCTTCTCGCACCGGCTCAAATGCCACGGGCGCCACAACAGGCGCGGGTGCGGGGGCCGGCGCCGGTGCGGCCGGCTCAAACAAAGTGGGTTCAGGAAGCGATTCAGACGCACCTTTTGCGGCCGTCTTGCGGCTCTTCACGACACGAGGCTTTTTCGGAGGCGGGGCATCGGCACTCGCGGCGGCACGAGGCGCACGCTTCGTCGTTTTCTTGGGTTTACCGGCACCGGCTGCGGTGGAGGCTTTCAAATCGGATTCGTCCATGTGTGGAAAAGGAGTGCTAGCAAAAATCAACCAAGCCTGCCCATTGCCTCAGCGAGCAGCCGACAGCCGCGCCGCCAAGTGGTTCACCTGCAAACGCAAGGATTCGAGTGTCCCGTCGTTTGACAGGACAAAATCGGCTTTTTCTAGTTTCTGGGCCAAGGGCAATTGCTTGGAAATACGTTGCCCGGCGAGCGATTGGGGAATTCCGCGCTCAATCAACCGGGCAAACTGATTGGCGGACGATGTGGATACGCACACCGTGTAATCAAACCAATTTTCCAAACCTTTCTCAAAAAGCAGCGGCGTCTCAACGATCCACCGCGCGCCCGGTTCGCCCGCCAATAAGATCCGCCATCGTTCAAAAACCAGAGGATGCAACAATTCCTCCAGCCAAACCCGGTCCTGGTCGTTGCCAAACACATGCCGCGCCAACTCCGGGCGTTGCACTTCATTGGCCGCATTCACCACATCAGGAAAACGCACGGCAATTTTCGCGATCACATCCGGGTCAACCAGCAACTCCTCGCGCACGATCCGGTCGGAATCAATCCGCCGGAAACCCGCCTCCTCAAAGAAGCGCGCAGCCGTGGATTTACCACCTCCCATACCGCCGGTTAGTCCTAATATCATTCTGATAAAAATCGGCGCTAAAATTGGGCTTGCGCGGACTTTGCGCAAATCATTACTCAGAATCCGCTTCGCCAGATTCTTGCGGCGTTCAAAAACATCGCATCGCGAGGCCGACTCACGACATGCCCCTCACGACTGACACCACGCGCGCGGAGACCGTCACCGAAGCCACTCTCGACGTCGCCCGCACGCTGTTCCCCGGTGCGTCGGAAACTCTTATCTGTGAGTTGTTCGCCGGCATTAAAAAACTCTTCACGGGCGGTTACCTCGATTATCAGGCCAACGACCTGCTGTATCACGATTTTCGGCACACCCTTCAGGTGACAATGGCTTACGTGGATCTCTTCGCCGCCCGCCAGAAGACCCCCAACGAACCGCCTTTAACCCACCGCCAATTCGAACTCGGCCTGGCCATCGCGCTTCTTCATGACAGCGGCTACCTGAAGCTCCGTTCGGACCGTGAAGGCACCGGAGCCAAATACACGTTTTGCCACGTCCTGCGCAGCTGCGCCCTAGCCGCTTCCTACCTGCCCACGTTGGGCTTCAAGGGTGAGGAAATCGACATCGTGCTGGGAGCGATCCGTTGCACAGGCCATTCAAGCGCCGGGATGAAGTTGCGGTTCAATCGCCGCGACGATCACCTCTTGGCCAGCATGGTGGCCACCGCCGATTACTTGGGGCAAATGGCCGCGGAGGATTACCCCGACGAACTGGAGTTGCTCTATAACGAATTTGCCGAGTCGGATACATTCCTGGGCACGCCCTCGTCCCAGCGCATGTTCAAGTCCGCCAACCAGCTCGTGACCGGCAGCACGATGTTTTGGGAGAAAGTGGTGAAGCCCAAGCTGGAGGATGATTTCCTCGCTGTTTATCGCTATCTCTACCGCCCCGACGGCAGCCACCCCTACCTCGACGCCATCGAGCACAATCTTAGTCTCATCGCACGCCGCCCCGCGCTCGCCACAACCTGATCGACCATGCTCGCCACGATCTCGTCCGCCGCACTCCAAGGCATCGATGCGGAACTCGTGCACGTGGAGGTCAACTCCGGCGAGAGTGGCGACCCCAAGCTCATTTTGGTCGGTTTACCCGACGCAGCCGTGAAGGAGTCCGACGACCGCGTGGTGTCGGCCCTCAGCAACAGTGGTTTCAAGTCTCCCCGCACGCGCACCACGATCAACCTCGCGCCCGGGCACCTGCGCAAAGAAGGCCCGTTCTACGATCTCCCCATAGCGCTCGGCATCCTGCTCGCAACCGAGCAAATGGAGGCGCCTCAAATCAGCGACTACCTGATCGCCGGCGAGCTCAGCCTTTCCGGTGCCACCCGACCCGTTCGCGGCGCCCTCGCGCTTGCACGTCTCGCCAAAAAACTAGGCAAACGCGGCGTCCTGCTCCCACCCATATCCGCCGAAGAAGCCGCGATGGTGGACGGCGTGGCCGCTTATCCGGTCAAATCACTCGATGAAGCCGTGCGCTTTCTCGAAGGCGATCTGCTCCTTCAACCCATCGCGCACTCGACCGCCATCGCGATCGACGCCAGCCCCGACAAATCGTCCGGAGATTTTTCAGAAATCAAAGGCCAACACGCGCTCCGCCGCGCCATCGAAGTCTCCTCGGCTGGCGGTCATAATCTCGTCATGATTGGTCCGCCCGGCAGCGGCAAATCGATGGTCGCGAAACGCATTCCCACCATCCTCCCCTCGCCCACGCTCGACGAGTCGCTGGAGATTCTCAGCATCCACTCCGCCGCCGGCCAGACGCTGAGCGGCGGCAACGCCCATGCGTTCGGACGCCGTCCCGTTCGCTCGCCGCACCACACGATTTCCGATGTCGGCCTGCTCGGAGGCGGCACCATCCCCGGCCCCGGCGAAATCTCCCTCGCCCACCACGGCGTGTTGTTTCTCGACGAGTTGCCGGAGTTCAAACGCAGCGCGCTCGAAGTTCTTCGCCAACCACTCGAAGACGGCCACGTCACTATTTCACGGAGCGCCGGCAAGGTGACCCTGCCGTGCAGTTTTATGCTGGTCGCGGCCATGAACCCGTGCCCTTGCGGCTATCTCGGCGATCCCCGCCACGAGTGCCGTTGCTCGCCTGCGCAGATTCAGCGCTACCGCGCCCGCATCAGCGGACCGCTCTTGGATCGCATCGACCTGCACATCGAAGCGCCCGCACTTTCGATCAACGAACTGCGCACCGAGCAACCCGCTGAATCCTCGGAGGTGATTCGAGCCCGCGTGCAAGCCGCCCGTGAACGCCAGCTCGCCCGCTTCGCCGGCACGCGCACCACGTCCAACGCTCGCATGACCCATGCGCAGATTCGTGCCGCCTGCGTGATCGATGCGACCCTCGGCGACCTGCTCCAGCAAGCCATGGAGCAACTCTCGCTCTCCGCCCGCGCCTACGACCGCATTCTTAAAGTTGCCCGGACCATTGCCGACCTTGCCGCCTCCGACCGCATCGAGGCCCCTCACCTGCTCGAAGCCATCCAATACCGCAGTTTAGATCGGAACCTTTTTTATTAATAGACTCTGCACTGTCGTTCTGGGCGTAAAACAATCTATAAAGACCGGGATCGAATCGATCAGGTTGAATTGCCTGCTTTACCTTACATGCCCCCGAAACTGCCCTCCGATACCACCAACGCCGTGCCAGGCCTGCGACGCTTTGCCGCGCGCACTTGTGGAGGGCTGACAGGTGCGCTGGTAGCGGGATTGGCTGCTCTCGTTCTTTGCCTTGTCTTGGCTTTTTTCACCCAGCCGGATGTGCCCTCCTGGGTCGGATCCGCGATGGATATCACGCTGATCATCTTTGTCGTTTCAGGCGCATGGATCGGCTGGCAGGCAACGCGGGAACGCTCTCGCTACGCATGGTCAATTTGTCTTCTCGGCCTGGGTTCAGGTCTTCTTTTTTATTTTGGAAAGGACGAAAAACCAAGTGCCGGACTTTATCTTCCTCCAGCAACGCCACAACAGCAGGCCGACTACGACATTCTCCTTTGGTTTTCAAAGGCAGGAACACCACAATCCCGACTCACTGAGTTAAGCACCCTCGTTCAAAACGATCTCTTCAAGACCCTGCCTGCAGATCCGAAAGAACTCTGTGCCCATGTAGCTCAACATACCGGGCAAATCCGTGCTGCATGGGAAACGAATACACTGGGACGCGAATGGCTCGGACGCGTCGCTTCAATGGGGACGGTCGTTGAAAGTTCGTTGGCACCGGAAGCAGTAATCTTGGACTACCGAGCAGTTCGTAACGTCGTTAATCTTCACCTCGCATACGCACTTCTCCTTGCAGAAGAAGGAAACGTCTCCGGCGCATACCAGACTTTGGCCCCGACTATTCATTTCGGACAGAAGCTCGGCGCGGCACGTTTACTTGTGCATTCGATGATCGGAACGGTGGTGACCAAACAAGCCTATCAAATTTTGAGAATGTTTGCGCCGGCCTTGCCTACCAAGCAGCGGACGGAAGCGGTTTTTTTACTCGGATCCGTTATCCCGATAGAAGACAGGATCTACACTGTTTTCGCGGGCGAATTGGGATTTGAAGAGTGTGTCTTGTCGAACTTGGCCAGAACTTATGACAGCAACTCTCAAATCCTTTCCCGGCTACAAGCGTGGCGGTTGATTTTTCATCGCCAGCGCACACTTAACGGGCTTGCGGCATTATATCTCGAAATCATTCCCGCGCTTTCCGATAGGAATTTCAAAAAAGCCGATTTCTATGCCAATGCTTTGGTCACCGGTCCGACGCCTTGTCGAAATTTCGTTGGCACTCTTATGCAGCGCATGATCGTTCCCGCGTTTGATAAAGCTTTTAAAGAAATGTGGCGCGTCGAGGACCAACGCCGTTCTCTTCTTGTCCAGCTAGATATTTGACCTGAGATTGAATCTAATAGTAAAGACGGTGAGTATTTTTCCTACTGTCACGTGAGATTCACGGGATCCACGTCGAGCACCTGCGTGATGTCATCGGGCCACGCAAAAGCCGTGCGCAAAGCATTCAAATCGGCGATCACCCGGGTGACTCCGTTGGTGAAATACCAGACCTGATAACGATACTCGTCTTTGATTTTTTCGATCGGCGATGGCGACGGGCCGCGCAACTCCACGCGCCCGGCCAGCTCTTTTTCAACATGCCGCGCCCACTGCTCGGTAAAGAACTTGAGCTTCTCTTCGCTCGGCCCGCGGAAGAGATGATGAATCAAATGCCGATACGGCGGATATCGAAAATCCTTTCGCATCTTCAGCTCACTCGCGGCGAACCCCTCGAAATCCGCCTGCCGTGAAAATTGGATCGCCTCGGCCTGCGGCGTGAAGGTCTGGACCACGACTTCACCCGCCCGGTCGCCGCGCCCGGCACGACCGGCCACCTGCACGAGCAACTGGAACGTGCGTTCATTGGCCCGAAAATCCGGGATATGCATCGAGATGTCGGCGTCGATCAAACCGACCAGCGTGACATTGGGAAAATCGAGCCCCTTCGCGATCATCTGCGTGCCGATCAGAATATCGATTTTGCCCGCGCGAAAATCGGAGAGGATTTCGCGGAAGCGATTCTTCTTCGACATGGTATCAGTATCCATGCGCTCAAGACGCGCCTTGGGGAGCACGCGGCGCACCGCCTCCTCGACGCGTTGCGTGCCCATGCCCTTCCAGCGAATCTCCGGAGCACCACACGACGGACAACGCGCCGGAGCGGTCGATTCCTTTCCACATAGATGGCAACGCAGCCGCTCGTCGCTGCGATGGTAGGTCATCGTGATGCTGCAATGCGGACACTCCTCCACGTGCCCGCACTTGGTGCACTGCATCGATGGCGAGTAGCCGCGCCGATTGAGAAAGAGGATCGTCTGTTCGCGCTTCTCGAAACGGGCGTGCATCGCGTCCACGAGTTTGCGCGAAAGCGAGGTGAACCCGCGCTGGCGCACAACCTCGATGCGCATGTCCACAATGTCGATGAAGGGAAGTTTGCGCGCATCGACCCGCTCCGGCAGACGAATCAGCCGGTATTTTCCTGTCTGCGCGTTGGCGAAACTTTCCAACGATGGCGTGGCCGAGCCGAGCAGGCAGAGCGCGTTGTTCAACTTGGCCCGCATGACCGCCACGTCGCGTCCGTGATAGCGCGGCGTCTCGTCCTGCTTGTAGGCGGGCTCGTGCTCCTCATCGACGACGATGAGTTTCAGGTTTTGCACGGGCGCAAAGATCGCCGAGCGCGCGCCGACCACGACTTTGGCCTCTCCCGTGGCAAGGGATAGCCAGCCATCAAGCCGCTCGCCTTCGCTCAAGTGACTGTGCCAGACCACGCATTTGTGATCGGGCGCAATGGCTTCGAGCCGCCCGCGCAGGCGCGCGACAGTCTGCGGCGTAAGCGCGACTTCCGGGACGAGAAAAATCACCCCGCCACCCGCCGCGAGCGCATCGTGAATCGCACGGAGATACACCTCCGTCTTGCCGGAACCGGTCACACCGTGAAGCAACGTCACGACAAACGTGTTCTCAGCCAGCGTCGTGGCGACCGCGTCCACCGCCGCCTGTTGTCCCGGATTCAGCCGATGCGGCTGCGAGGCGACCACCTCGCCAGTGGACCAACTATCGGCGTAGGCGATGCGTTCGACGCGCCGCGTTTCTTCATTGATACACCCACGCTTCACCAGTGCGGCAACCACGGCCGCCGTGACGCCAAGTCGCCCGATGACCAATGATTTTTTCTGCGGTTTAAATTGTTGGGCTAGGAACTGGTAAAGTTTCGCCTGAGCTGGCGCACGTTTCACAAGCGCGGCGAGTTCGTCCTCCGCCAGCGGACGAGCGACCGAGAGGAGTTTTTCCTGCTTGAGACTGGCGGCATTGCGCACGGCGGCGGGCAACATGGTCTCGATGATCGAGTCGTGCTTGGCCGCGTAGTAACTCGACATCCAGCGCGCCAAGCTCAGCAAATCGGGCGGCAACGCCGGAAACGGATAAACCACGTCCGCCAGGTTTTTCAGCCGGTTGACGGGGAAATCGATCGGCCCGTCCACTTCGGCCACGATGCCGAGATGCAACCGGTTGAGAATCGGGATGCGCACCAGCGAACCGACCGAGACCTGCGCGCACAGCGTTTCCGGCACCTTGTAATGCAGAAGCTTGTCGAAGCCCGCGAGGGGATGCACGCCGACCATCATGTTGAGAGGTGGTTGATGCACTCGCCGCCGGAGCCGTGCAAGCGTGACGAAGGGGGAATTTGGGGACCTGACGAACCAGTTGACAGCCCTCGCCACGCCCCAGAGATTTTTGGCGTGAGTAACGACGCGGCCCGCGAAAAGTTCAAAGTTTACCTCGCCAGCAAAGGTTTGCGCATGACCAACCAGCGTCTCGCGATCTTCGAGGCGGCGTTCGCGCGCAAAGAGCACTTCACCGCCGAGGAACTCCTCGATCACGCCCGCGCCATCGACGACTCCGTCTCGCGCGCCACGGTCTATCGCACGCTCCCCATCATGACGGAGAGCGCCCTCCTCCGTGAGGTCGATATCGGCACGAACCTCAAATACTACCTGCCCAACACCAGCAACAACGCCCAGGTCGCGCAGGTGATCTGCGTCGACTGCGACAAGATCTTCGAGATCAGCGCCCCGTTCATGGAGTGGTATGGCAGCACGGTTTCCACCAAGTTGGGCCTCACACCGATTTCCCAGCGTCTTCAGGTCAGCGCCCATTGCGACGTTCTCAAAAAGACCGGCGTCTGCAAAAACCACGCTTAATCCCATGTCGCGCAAAGAAGATCCTGCCTTCGACATCGCCTTCTTTGAGTCCGTGCTCAAACGCGAGCCCGGCTACGAGGACGTCATCGAACTTCTGGGCGGTCTTTACACCAAGACGGGCCGCATCGCCGACGGTCTCAAGATGGACCGCAAGCTGGTGAAGCTTCAGCCCGACAACGCCACCGCGCGCTACAATCTCGCCTGCAGCCTCGCCCTTTCCAAACGCAAGGCCGACGCCCTGCGCGCCCTCCTTGAAGCCGTTAAACTGGGCTACACCGATTACGACTGGATGTCGCAAGACCCCGATCTCGATAACCTGAAAAACGCCCGCGAATTCAAGGCGCTGTTAACTCAGCTCAAACCGCACAGCTGAGCCGTCCTGTAATTGCCCGCCCGTTGAAGTTTTCATCCGGGCATTCTACATTCGTCATCAGCCATTCGTTATTTTTCCATGCCCGTCCTCGACTACGAACCGCTCGTCATCGCCCCTCGCTCCGCCCCGCCGAAGCTCACGCCCATCCAGGAGGAAATCCTCGCCCTTAAACGCGAGCGCAACGCCGTCATCCTCGCGCACAACTACCAGATCGAGGCGATCCAACAGGTGGCCGATTACGTGGGTGATTCCCTCGGGCTCTCCTACCAAGCCCAGGCGGCCAAGGCCGATGTCATCCTCTTCTGTGGCGTCCACTTCATGGCCGAGACCGCGAAAATCGTGAATCCCGGTCGCACCGTGCTTCTTCCCGATGTGGAAGCCGGTTGCTCGCTCTCCGACTCCTGCCCGGCCGAACGCCTCGCGGCCTACAAGGCCGCCAATCCCGGCGTTTACGTCGTCGCCTACATCAACTGCTCCGCCGGCGTGAAAGCGCTTAGCGATGTCATCGTTACGAGCGGCAACGCGGTTAAAATCGTCAACCAGATCCCCGCCGACAAAGACATCCTCTTCGTCCCCGACCAAAACCTCGGCCAATGGGTCTCACAACAGACCGGCCGCAAGATGCGCCTCTGGCCCGGCAGCTGTTATGCGCACGTGATGTTCACCACGCAGGCCGTTGAAAAGGTTCGCGCCAAGTTCCCTGGCGCACCCGTTGTCGCCCACCCCGAATGCGTGCAAGCCGTCCGCGATCTCGCCGACGAAGTGTGCTCGACCGAGTTGATGGTCAAATTTGCCAAGGAAAGTCCGGCCAACGAAATCATCGTCGTGACCGAAAGCGGCATGCTGCACCGCCTGCGCAAGGAAGTTCCGCACAAGACCTTTATCGCCGGCCCGACCGATAGCTGCGCCTGCAACGACTGCCGCTTCATGAAAATGAACACGATCGAGAAGGTGCGCGATGCATTGAAAAACCTCTCGCCCGTCATCGACGTGCCCGAGTCCACCCGCACCGCGGCGCTCGTCCCGATCCAGCGCATGCTCGACTGGAGCAAGCGCTGATTTTTCGGTTACCGTAGTCCGAACACCAGCTGAAGCATCGTTTCCAAATCGCGTCCCGGCTGGTATTCGCCGCGTCGCGACACCGCGATGGACTTGCAGCGGAACCGTTTCAACGCATTCGCATCCACGTCGGATAGACGGATTTCGTTTGTCCGAAATCCGATCACATCGGTCGCCTTAAGGGGCGTCCACGAAAACGGCAGTCCTGTCGCGCTCACCTTGATGTCCCAGCCCGCCACCCCGGCCATGGGAACCTCCGCCGTGAGCAATTCCGGATAGCGTTGCACAAAATCCGGCACCTGACTGGTCGCGATGCGCACGCGCGCCACCATGGGCAGCTGTGCAAAATACTCCTCAAAGTTATTCACCCGGCGCGCGCGAAATTGATTAAAGAAATCCAACGCATCCACGCCCATCAGGTTCATCCCGTTGTAGAGACCTTGCTCGTTGGGACTGCCGAATTTTTTCCAGCTATACCACGACTGGAACTGCCGCGTCGCGACCAGCCCGATCTCGTAGTGCAAGTGCGCCCGATCCTTCGGGATCGCGTAACCACCCGCCGAGCGCCCCATCGTTGCGATCACTTGTCCGCGTGCCACCGGGTCGCCCACCTTCAACCCCGCCGTGACCGCGCTTAGATGCGCGTAAAGTGAATACACCGCCGGTTTCAGGTCAGAATGCTCGATCACCACGTAACGCCCGTAACTGCTCTCGCCTGCGCGCAGGTTTATGTGCCTGACCACGCCAGCCATCGTTGCGAACACCTCATCAGCCGCCTCGCCCCGCCGGTCTCGCGAGACCGGCTTCAGATCCACTCCTTCGTGGAACTGCGCGCCGTTGCTGCGAGCGCAGCCGAACAGCCCTGATCCCGTTTCACCCGATACGGTCGGCTGTAAATAAGCCTCGGGCCGCTTGCCCTCCAAATAAGCGGTGTTCGGCGTAGGCCACGCCATCTGGATACGCGGGCTCGCCGCGAGAAGCGCGGGGAACAACAGCAGGAGTATCCCGACCAGCCTCGAACGACTCACTTGGCCTTTTCGATTTTCTTTTGGAGATCAACCGACGTCCCGTTCAGGTTTTTAACCAGTTCGGGCAACACTTCATCGGGAAGCGCGGCGAACACCGCGATCGTGCCTGTGTTGAACGCCCCATTGATCATGCGCGCGCCCACGGGTTTGTCATTGATGAACAGCACGAGGCGCTTGCCCTGATTGCTGCCGGTTGTGCGGTAAACATCTCGCGCAGCCTCACCGGTAAGGCTGAAGACCAGAAAACGACCGAGATCCGACTGGGCCAAATCCACTCCGGTAAAATCATATTCGGTGACGATCGGCTTATTGTTCACCGCAATCTGCACACCGCTCACCGGCAAAGTCACCGAGGCGAAGGCATCACCCTCTGTGGCCTCCAGGTAGAAACGCGCCACTGTGGGGACAAAATCCTTTTTCTTCGTCGAGGTATTGCAGCCGGCGGCTGCGAACAGGGCGGCGAACGTAAGCGCCAAAATTACAGAAAGCAGGGGTTTCTTCATAAAGAGTCATCAATGTGGCCGGACGCCTCGGGTTGGCAAGGACCGAGCCTCCCGGAATCACGTTATCGCCGCCTCGGAAAACGCCTGCATCAACTCCGCCCCAACCGTGTCGGCGATGATCCGCCCGCGAGCGGTGAGTCGCAAATGTGCGTCACGCACGTCTGCGACGCCGGCTTCGGTGAGACGGGCGATCTCCACCTCCACGGCCCCCCAAGGAGCGGACGGAAACCGTGCGCGCAACGCCGCGAGATCCACCCCCGCATTCATGCGCACACCAAAGATCAAGGCATCCTCCGCCAGCAACGCCGGCGTGAGCGCCACCCGGTCCTCCGTCACGCGTTCGCCCCGGCCGATGTTGACCTGCCATTGCTCCAGATCGGCGACATTGCCGCCACGCCAGCCCGCGTGCTGCGAGGCGGCTGACGGCCCGAGACCCGCCCATTCGTGCATGCGCCAGGTATTTAAATTATGGATGCACGCATGCCCGGGCCGGGCAAAATTCGACACTTCATATTGAGCATAACCGGCTTCTTCCAGCCGGGCCCAGGTCATCTCGTAGAGACGGGCCTCGTGCTCAACATCGAGTTTCACCTGCCCCTTGGACAACTTCACCCATAGCTTCGTATCCTCCTCAAACGTCAGGCAGTAGGTCGAAAGGTGATCCGGCGCCAACGCCAGCGCCTCACCCAAATCCATAAGCCACGCCGCTTCGTCCTGGCCGGGCAGTGCAAACATCATGTCAATGTTTACGCTCGCAAAATCCGCCGCTCGGATGCGCTCGTAAGCCCGGAAAATCTGTTCGCGCGTGTGCTGCCGTCCCAGCCCGTCGAGCAACGCCGGCTGAAACGATTGCGCGCCCATCGAGATACGCGTGACTCCGATTTCCTTGAGCGCCTCCAGGCGCGCTTCGGTGACCGAGGCCGGAGCCATTTCCACCGACCACTCCGTCGGTCCGCCCCCCAACCGCTCTCTCACAATACCTCCGAGTCGGCGAATATCCTTGGCCGACAGCAAGCCCGGCGTTCCTCCGCCCCAGAAAACCGTCTCGACCCGGCGTCCCGCCCATTCGACCAACGCAGCTTCGTCGGCGATTCCCTTCATGTAGCGATCAATCCCGTCCGCAGTCGGCGTTGTCTGGTAAAACGCGCAGAAATCGCACGTCGATGCGCAGAACGGCACATGCACATAAACACCCAGCGGGCCGGGGCTGCCGGGTTCGCGTGCGGTGGAATTGATTTCGCTCATTGCCAAGATGGGGTCTTTCTGTTGCGTATCCACCGACTTTTAAATCAGAAAATCCCAATGAAAAACACCCGCTTTACTAGCGTCAAAAGCATCGCCTTCGCAATCGGTGCCGCCGTCGGTCTCTTTTTCCTCACCGGCTGCGACGTCGGCATCACCAATCTCACCCCTGGCGCGCTGCCCGAAAACCCTTCGCAGATCTACACGATTTCGACCCGCGTAAAGCCCAAGAGCGTCAACGTCGTCGCCGGCAGTCTCAGCGTCCGCATCATCATCGACGGCCAAAGCTTCGACATGCGCAAGAGCGGCCTCGGTCGCGACATCTACGAATTCGACTATCAACTGCCCGCCGGCCGCTCTGAAATCGCCTACTACTTCCTTGTTAACTACAAGTATGAGAACCAAGGCATCATCGTCCCCCGCGAAGAATTCACGGATGTCATTCGCTCCAAGATTGTGGGTCGCTACGTCCTCTCGCTTGAAACCAATCGCGGCCCCGTTGGCGCCCGCGTAAGCGTCCTTGGCCGCGGCTTCACCGCTCAGGACACGGTCACCTTCGACGGCACGCCCGCCCGCACCGTTTACGACTCGCCCAACTCAATCAGCTTCTTTGTTCCCGCCCTCGATTCGGGCCGCAACTACAAGGTCGAGATCGCCGGCGCCAACGGCACCTCGCCGGTCGGCACCTTCCGCATCGACTCGAGCGCCCTGACCGTCACCCCCTCCGAGCTCAACCTCACCACCGGCCAGACCCAGACGATCACCTTCACCCTGCCCACCCCCGCCCCCACCGGCGGCCTGCTGCTCGACGTCACCACCGACGCCCCCGAGAGCGTGATCATGCCCGAGATCGTCGTCCCCGCCGGCAGCACGACGGCGACGGTTGAGGTCAAAGGCGGCAAGCCCGGCACCGGCAGCCTCTTCCTGAAGGGCTTTGGCTCCGGTGAAATCGCCGTGCCGCTCACGGTCAAGTAACCCCTGCCTGTCCCCAAAGCCGGTCCTCCAAAAGGACCGGCTTTTTCGTGCCCGTAGAAAACAGCCTACTCAACCACCACGATCACCGGCCGATGGTCACTTGCCAGTCCGACTTCAATAGAGTCCTGAATGCGTCCGGCCTGTCCTTGCACCTTGGGCAACAACCCAGGTGACACCAGGACGTGATCCACCCGTGAATAGGAATCGTCGCGCCGGAAAAAATGCGACCAGACATGCCCGCGTGTATCCGCCGCCGGCAACCAGTCCGTGATGGTTGTCTTCCCGCGTTCCAGCATCGCGCGCACGGGACGGGAGGTGCGTCCATCGTTAAAGTCGCCCATGATCAAAAAACGGGCCGAGGCCGGATCGGGGAACGTTGCCAACACCCGCTCACGGATGACCATCGCCTCGCCCGCCCGCTGCAACGCCGAGTTGGGATCATCCGGTCGGTCGGTATAGCGGCTTTTCAAATGCACCACGAACAGCGTTACCTCACCATCCGTTTTTGAAAAACGCACCTCCAGCAGCCCTCGTTTCACCTTGGAGACGCCATCGAAATATTTGAACGAGAGATCGTCGTGATTTTTCACCGACGCAAAGGGCCGCTTTGAAAGCACTGCGATCATCCGGTCCACATCCTCCGCTTGGAAGACGGTCCGATAGGGGTAATCCACGCCCTCGCGTTTCAGGTCGCGTTGCAGCTCATTCAAAAACGGCTCGCCGCCGATTTCCTGCAAGGCCAGCACCTCGACATCGATCTGTCGAATAACGGCCCGCAGAGCCGCTTTTTCAGCCTCGGGCTTCGGGTAATCCTTGCGATGCACCCCCTCCACCTGCCTGTCGGCAAGGTTGTAGTTTTCGACATTGTAAGTCGCGATCGTGAGCGGCTCGCCATGGGCCGTCATGATCAATCCCACCGCGAGCCAAACCAGAAAGCTAGGTCGCGGCAGGATCTTTATCATCGGTGGAAAGATCAGCTCGCCTTGGCCATCGCCGCCTCGCGCTCCACCAACGTCGGATGCGAGTAGTAGAATCCGCTGAACCACGGATGCGGCGTCAGATTGCTCAAGTTTTTCTGGGCCAGTTTTCGCAAGGCGGCCACCAGCGGGGCGGGCCCGCCCACCGCGTCACGGGCAAAGGCGTCGGCTTCGTATTCGTGTTTCCGCGACAGTAGATTGCCCAGCGGTGAAAACCAGAACATGACCGCACCGCTCAAGAGGCCGAAGAGCAGGAAACTCGGCGCCAGCTCACCCGCCGGGAAATGAAACGCGGTGTTGAACCAGTCGCTCCGAGCCAGCCATGCGATGGCTGCAAACGCGCCGAGTTGAATCGCCGCCGAGAGCGCGAGCGTCTTCGGGATATGCCCGCGTCGGTAGTGGCCGACTTCATGGGCCAGCACCGCTTCGAGTTCCTCCGGGGTGAGCTGCGCGATCAGGGTGTCGAACAAAACAATCCTGCGGAATCGCCCGAAGCCCGTGAAAAACGCATTCGAGTGCCCCGAGCGTTTGCTCCCGTCCATCACCTCGATGGTCAATGCCTTGAATCCGGTTCGCTCCGACAACGCCAGTAGACGGGTGCGCAAATCTCCTTCCGGCAATGGAGTAAGCTTATTGAAAAGCGGCAGGATCAACTTCGGGTAAAGCACGAGCATCAGTAGCTGAAACACGAATACCAACCCGAAGCCCCACAGCCACCACGATCCGCCCACCCAGTCGACGAGCGAGAGCAGCGCCCACAGCAACGGAAGTCCGATCACGAAGGTCAGCGCCAGCCCCTTGAGTTTATCGGAAATCCACAATCCCGGCGTGGATTTGTTAAAACCAAACCGCTCCTCCAAACGAAATTGCCCCCACCAGTCAAAAGGCAGGCTGGGAATGCTCAGCAGAACGCCGGCCAAAAGAATGAACAGCGCGTCATCCCACTTTCCCGTCGGGGACCACGCCGCCACATCGCCGAAAAGCTGGGGCAACACGTGACTCGACAACGCCAGCACCAGCACGCCCGTGTCGAAGATCATCGACCACACTCCAAACCGATTCTTCGCCAGCGTGTAGTCGACTGATTTGCGATAGGTATCCACGTCCATGATGGCCGCGACTGCGGCCGGAGCCTGTGCCGCGTGACGGCGAACCTCCGCGCGATTCAAGCCCGCCAAGATCAATTCAGCCAGCAACTTGGCCACCACCAAACCTACGACGACAATAAAAACCATGTCGCCGACTTCATCGCATTCCTCGCCGACGCCAACTCTCAATTTCCATGAATCCCCCTGTGTTACGCCCTGTTGTCTGCCCTTCTCCGGTCGCCCGGTGTCTTGAACAAAGTTTGGTTTGAAAACCCCTTCCCCGCCCGCAACGTTGGTCGGCTGTGGACGACAAAACCAAGCAAACGCCTTCTTTCGAGGATGCTCTCACCCGCCTCGAAACCATCGTGGAATCGATGGAGTCCGGCGACGTCCCCTTGGCCGAACTCCTCGCCAAGTTCGAAGAAGGGAACGCGTTGCTCAAGACCTGCGAAGCCCGCCTCAAAGAGGCCGAACTCAAAATCGAACAACTCAAGAAGCAGAAAGACGGCACCGTCACTTTTTCTTCGTTTGAAACCAACCGCGGCGCCTGAGCCCGTCCCGTCGCCCGCACCGGTCAATCGCCTCCTTTTTCGCCTTCGTTGATGAACACTCCTGCCGACGTCCCGGCCTCCCCGTCCAACCCACCGCGCCTGCTTGATGGCATTCGCGGCCCCGCCGACGTCAAATCCCTCGCCGCCGCCCAACTCCCGCAGCTCGCCCGGGAAATCCGCGAAGAGATCATCGCGGTCACGGCCCGCAACGGCGGCCACGTCGGCCCCAATCTCGGCGTCGTCGAGCTCACCCTCGCCCTCCACCGCGTCTTCACCACGCCCGACGACCAGTTCGTCTTCGACGTCGCCCACCAAGGCTACGTCCACAAGCTCCTCACCGGTCGCGGCGGCGATTTCTTCCGCAAGCTCCGCCAGAGCGACGGCGCCAGCGGGTTCCTTTACCGCGCCGAAAGCAAACACGACGCCTTCGGTGCCGGCCACGCGGGCACCGCCCTTTCCGCCGCCCTCGGCATGGCCACGGCCCGCGATCTGCGCGGCACCTCGGAACATGTGGTCGCCCTGTGCGGAGACGCCGCCTTCACCTGCGGCATCACCCTCGAAGCGCTCAACAACGTGGTCAGCTCCACCAAGCGCCTCATCGTCATCCTCAACGACAACGAGTGGTCGATCGCCAAGAACGTCGGCGCCATCTCCAAATACCTCAACCGCCTCTCCACGAACCCGACCTACAACAAGGTTCACCACGATCTGGAGAGATTCTTCACCGGCCTTCCTGGTGGCCACGACATGCACCGCCTGTGGGTGAAGTGGAAACGCGAGACCAAGGATTTCTTCGTCGAGTCATCTCTCTTCGAAAAGTTCGGCCTGCGTTACCTCGGTCCCATCGATGGCCACAATCTCGACGAACTGGTGAAGAACCTGGAGTTCGCCAAACATTCCGACACGCCCGTCATTCTTCACGTCCTCACCAAGAAGGGCAAAGGCCTCGACGCCGCCGTCGCCTTCCCGGAAAAATTTCACGGCGCCAGTCCTTACGATCCCATCACCGGCGAGAGCATCAAGCCCGCCACCGCCCCGTCCACGCCGCCCGCGCCCAATTATCAGGATGTCATGGGCAAGGCGCTCGTGCGTTTCGCCAAGGCCAACCCCAACATCGTCGGCATCACCGGCGCCATGCCCAGCGGCACCGGCCTTTCTCATCTCGCCAACGAGTGCCCCAAACAATTCTTCGATGTCGGCATCGCCGAGGAACACGCCGTCCTCTTCGCCGCCGGTCTCGCCACCAAGGGCATCAAGCCGGTCGTCGCGATCTACTCCACGTTTCTCCAGCGCGGTTACGATCCGATCATTCACGATGTCGCCCTGCAAAACCTCCCCGTGACGTTCTGCATGGACCGCGCCGGCCTGTCGCCCAATGACGGCCCGACGCACCACGGCTTATTCGATCTCGCCTACCTGCGCCCCGTGCCCAACGCCACGATCATGCAGCCCAAGGACGAGGACGAGCTCGTGGACATGATGCACACCAGCCTCCAGCTTCCCGGCCCGGGATTCATCCGTTATCCGCGCGGAGCCAGCGTCGGTGTTAAAATCAAAGACGCGCCCGCCACGCTGACGGTTGGCCAGGCCGAGGTGTTGAAGCAGGGCTCCAACATCATGATCTGGGCGCTCGGCAGCATGGTGCAGGATGCGCTCAAGCTGGCCGCCCGGCTCGAAGCCGAAGGACACCTTTCCGTGGGTGTCGTGAACGCCCGCTTCGTCAAGCCCCTCGACCGCGCGCTTCTTCTCAGCCACGCCGCCTGCATTCCGCTCCTCGTCACCATGGAGGACCACGTCCTCTCCGGCGGCTTTGGCAGCGCGGTTCTCGAGGCTTTGCAGGAGGCAGACTGTTCCACCGCCATCGAGCGTATCGGATGGCCCGATACCTTTGTCGAGCATGGCACCAGCCAGGAAATCCTCCGCGCCGCCCACGGACTCTCGCCCGAGGCGATCTTCCGCCGGGTTCTCGACCGCTGGCAAAACCTGCACGGCGCCCGCATCGAGGCCAATGCCTGAGCGCAACACGCGCAAAAAAACCGGCCCCGCAAAAGGGCCGGTTTTTTTGTGAAGGACAAACGATAGCTCAGGACTTCTTTTCTTCTTTTTTCTCAGGCTTGGCGCAGCCTTCGGCGCAGCAGCAGTCCTTCTTTTCAGCCTTTTTTTCTTCCTTCTTCTCCTTGGAGCAGCAGGCGTCGGTTTTTTTCTCGGGCTTGGCATCGGCTTCGGCGCGCACGAGGGCGACGGAGGCAAATGCGGCGAGAACACAAGCGAACAGGATACGGATGGATTTCATAAGTTTGGAGGGTTACAGCGGTGTGATACGCACGAACGGAAAATATTCCTCAAAAAATTTGGTGCGGGCAGAGGGAGTCGAACCCTCTTCTCATGCTTGGGAAGCACACATAATAGCCGGTATACTATGCCCGCGTTCTGCAGTAAGAACGCAGTGATCAAAGCCGACCGCTCCGCCCCTGCAATCACGAATAGTCGCGTCGCGCATCCAACGCGCTCTTCAGCGTCACCGAATCGGCATAGAGCACGCCGCCGCCGCTCGGCAAACCGAAGCCGATGCGCGTTACTTTGATGCCGGCACCGGCGGGCAGGTGCTCCGTAAGATAATGGCACGTCGCCTCGCCCTCGACGTCGTTGGACAACGCCAGGATCAGCTCGCGCACCTCGCCCGTCGCGACACGGTTTAGCAGCGACATGAGATTCAAGTCCGCCGGTCCGACGCCTTGGATCGGCGAAAGCTTACCGTGCAAAACGTGGTAAACCCCGCGATACGCCCCCGAGCGTTCGAGAGCAACAAGGTCGGGCACATTTTCAACGACGCACACGATGCGCGAATCACGACGGTCGTCGGAGCAAATCACGCACACGTCACCTTCGGCCAAGTTGCCGCACCGCGTGCAACGGCGAACACTGCGGGCGGCTTCTTCGAGCGCGTTGACCAGCACCGGCAGGTCGCCGGGTTTGCCGACGAGCAGATGCAGGGCAATCCGCTCCGCCGACCGGTAGCCCAGCCCCGGCAATTGCTTCAACTGCTGCTGAAGACGTTCAAAGGCGGGCGTCATTGCGAAAGCTAAAGTAGCGCAGACTTCCAGTCTGCTTCGTCCAATCATGCAGGCTGGAAGCCTGCGCTACTTTTCAACCGTGTTAAATTGCAGTGGCGGTTCTTTTTCGGAAGTAGGCCGCCTGCTTGCAGGCGCGGTTCGGAGCGCGAGCAAGCTCGCAGCCTACGTGGATGTGTTAACAAAATGGAATCAGAACATCCCCGGCATCTGGAAGGCCGAGGTGACCTTCTGCATTTCGGAATCGTTGAATTCCTTCGCCTGCTTGGCGGCGTCCTGGATCGCGGCGAGCAGCGTGTCGGAGACAAGCTTGGCGTCTTCCTTCAGGAACTCGGGATCGAGGGCGAGCGAGAGGAACGTGCCCGCTCCGTTAATCTTCACCTTGACCGCGCCGCCGCCGGCGGTGACGTCGATTTCTTTGGCGGCCATCTGAGTCTGGAGCGACTCGATGGACTTCTGCATTTTCTGAGCTTGTTTGAGGAGTTTGCCTACGCCGGCCATGGTATGAAGAGGTTGGGTGTTAAACGCGGAGAGTTAAGAAAGGGTTAGTGCCTCGCAACCGGCGCAAATCTTCAAGCCCCAAGTATCGCCGCGTAACCTTCCCGAAAAGTCGGGTAAAGCGGGCGCCAGCCAAGCACGCGCTTGATGCGGTTGTTGGCAATCACGCGGTCGGGTGTGATACGGCGACGCCCCTGCGCCGGTTCGCCGGTGAAGCGTGGCGCGGGCAGTCCCAGTTTCCCCGCGATAAACGCAGCCACCTCGGACTTCGTCGCCGCCCCGTCGTCAGTGACGTTGAACACACCGCCGACCACCTCCGCAGGTGCGTCAAAAGCCGCCCAAATCGCCCCCGCGATGTCGTCCCGATGGATAAGATTGAGTCGGTGATCGCCGCGCCCGGCCACCTCCCCGCTGCCGTCGCGCAGTTGATCGACCAGATAGTGCCGACCCGGCCCGTAAATGCCCGCCAGCCGTAGCACAAAACGGCGGCCGACGGTGGACGCCAGCAGGCGATCCTCGGCTTCGACCAGTGGATTTCCGTCCGCCCGCGTGGCGTCGATGGAGGCGTCTTCATCGACGCGCACGCCGCCATCCTGCGGATAAACCGACGTGCTGCTGGTGTAGACCAGCGTCCCCACCGGCACGCGCGACGCCCAAACGAGCACCGACTTCATACCTTCGACATAACTATGCCGATAGCCCTCGGGTCCGCCGCCACCGGAGCTCACACAATCGAGCACGAAGTCCGCGCCCTCCGGTAAACGCGCATGCCAAGAATCCGCCGCAAGGTCATCCACGATAATCGAGGCCCCCGCCTCGGCGAGCGCACGAGCCTTGTCTGGATTGCGCGTCAGGGCAGTCACCCGCAACCTGCGCGCCAACGCCTGCCGCGCCACTGCACCGCCGACATACCCGGCGCCGAAAATAACGAGGTGTTGAGGCTGAGAAGAAGAGGTCATCGGAAAGAAACGAAAAGCCCCGCTTCCTTTTTAAAGAAGAGGGGCTGGAAACTGGTGCAAGCGCCGGGAGTCGAACCCGGATCGACGGCTTCGGAGACCGCTACACTATCCATTGTGCTACGCCTGCAAAAACTGAGCCGCAAACTCCTCCGACCGCCCTGCGCTGTCCAGTGCAAAGACAACTCAGAGCGATTCGGCGAAGGTTTGGATTAGATATGAATCGCCTCACCCAGCGAGGCGGCGGCGGCTTCCATGACGGCTTCGCTAAGGGTCGGGTGGGCGTGGATCGTCTGGTGAATCTCTTCGACGGTCGCCTCGAGTTCGATCGCGAGTCCATACTCGGCGATCAGTTCGGTGGCCTCGCTGCCGATGATGTGCGCACCGTAGATCTCGCCGGTCTTCGCGTCGGTGATGACCTTCACGAAACCTTCGCTGTCGGCCGAGGCCACGGCCTTGCCGGACGCGGTGAACGGGAATTTGCCGACCTTGTAATCGAGCTTCTTTTCCTTGGCGGCCTTCTCGGTGAGACCGGTGCTGGACACCTGCGGCTGGCAGTAGGTGCAGCCCGGGAACTTGGTGACGCGCTTGGCCTTGCCGTGGCCGAACATGCCATTGACGGCGCTCACGGCCTCGAAGGTCGCGACGTGCGCGAGCCAAGGCGGTCCGATGATGTCACCGGCGGCATAAATGCCTTTCACGTTGGTCTGATAATCATCACCGACCTTCACGTAATTGCGGTCGAGTTCGATCTTCACCGAATCGGCGATCACGCCTTCGATGTTGGCCACGACGCCGATCGCGGAGAGCACGACTTCGGCTTCGACTTCCTGCTTCTTGTCACCGGTGACGAGGTCGACTTTCACGGAGTCTTTGCCGACGCGGAAGTTCTCGCACTTGGTGCCGGTCAGGATGGTGATCCCCTGCTTTTCGAGGGATTTATGAAGAACCTTCGCCACCTCTTCGTCTTCGACCGGGAGGACTTGGTTGAGCATCTCGACAAGGGTCACCTTCGTGCCGAACGCATTGTAGAAATAGGCAAACTCCACGCCGATCGCACCGGCGCCGACGATCACGATGGACTTGGGCAGCTTGGTGTTGGCGAGCGCTTCGCGGGAGGTCATCACGCGCACGCCATCCACGGGCAGATCAGGGATGCGGCGCATTTTGCAACCGGTGGCGATGAGGGTGTTCTTCGTCTTGAAGAATTTGCCCTTATGCTCGCCCTCGGTGATCTCGACCATGCCGGCGGCGATCACGCGGGCCTTGCCGGTGAAGTAGTCCACCTTGTTCTTCTTAAAGAGAAACTCGATGCCCTTGGCCATCTGGCCGGCAACGCCACGGGAACGGTCCATGACCTTGGCAAAGTCAAAGGTCACGTCTTTGACGGAGATACCGAAGGTCTCGGATTTTTTGATCTTCTGGTAGAGCTCGGCGCTCTTGAGGAGAGCCTTGGTCGGAATGCAACCCCAGTTGAGGCAGGTGCCGCCGGCACGCTCCAGCTCGATACAGGCAACTTTCTTGCCCAATTGACCGGCGCGAATCGCGCCCGCGTAGCCCGCAGGGCCGCCGCCGATGACAATCAAATCGTATTCAGGTGTGTCTGCCATGATGGGTAAGGATTTTAAACCGATGAAAGGCGAAGACGGTCACTCCCGTGGGTTCGCCGGTCAAATTGAAACTCAGATGTCGATAACGTCGTCCGGCTTGGCTTTGCGCGCGGGCTGCGCGCCTCCACCGGCCCCGGGGGGGCGTGGTTTTTTACCAATGAGCATGCTTAGCACCACATTGGTCAGACTGACGATCAGCGCTCCACCCAAGGCCGACCAGAAACTCTCGACCACGAAACCTTGCACCATGCGGCCCACCAACATGAACAGCAGGGCGTTGATCAATAGCACGCCCAGCCCTAGCGACAACACGATGAACGGCAGACTGAAGAGCACCAGCAGGGGCTTCAGCACGGCGTTAAAGAGGCTCAGCAGCACCACCACGACGATCAGCGTGCCCAGTGTGTCATAATAGATGCCCGGGATCATCTTGGTCGCAATCGTTACGCCAAGGGCCAGCACCGACCAGCGAACCAGTAGTGCGAAAAAAGGAAAATTCATCGCACCACTCTCAAGCCGACGCCCACCCCGGCAACGAAATTTTACCCCCCCGACACGCGCCTCGACCTTTCCCGCTGATTTCCTCTAAAACCAGCCGCAATGACCAATAAGCAGCGGCTCGATCTCATCGAACAACACATCCGTGAGCACCGCTACGCCGACCTGCACACCCTCGCCACGCTCTTCAGCAGCTCCCTCTCCACCGTCCGCCGCGCCCTCGACGAACTGGAACTCCGCGGCGTGCTCCGTCGCCATCATGGCGGCGCCTCGCTGATCGAGACCGACGAGCTCGCCAAGGAATACGACTTCATCTCCCGCGACCAACGCCAGGCCGAGGAAAAGTTCTCCATCGCCCGCTTCATTGCCGATCAAGTCCAGCCCGGCATGACCGTCATCCTCGACGGCGGCACCTCAATCTACGCCGTCGCCCGCTTGCTCACCGCCAAACGCCTGCAAGTCATCACCAACTCCCTGCCGATCGCCGGCCTATTTAGTGAAATCGGTTCCGTCGAAACCATCGTCACCGGCGGCAGCATTCAAAACCGCCTCGGCGTCCTCGTCGGCCCGCTCTGCGAACAATCCCTTGAACAAATCCACGCCGACATCGCCATCCTCGGCGGCGCCGGCATCACCGAGGCCGGCATTTGGAATCACAACGCCCTCATTGTCGCCACCCAACGCAAGATGATCGCCGCCTCCGAGCGCACCTTCTTCGCCCTCGACAGCTCCAAGTTCGGTCGCAAGGCCATGAGCCTCACCGCGCCCTTCAATGCAAAGTTTTCGATCATAACCGATCAGAAGCCGGCGCCCGCCGTCGCCACCGCCATCAAAGCCGCCGGAGCAACCCTGACGCTCGCCCCAAAGTCCAAGGCGTGATCGCCTCCGACTCGTTCTCGTTCTCTTACTCCTACTCGTTCTCGTCGGAATCAGAAAAATTCAATCTTGAGAACGAGTAAGAGTAGGAGAACGAGAACGATTACCAACCTCCAATCCGACCCGCCCGCTTTCCCGATTTGCTTTCCGTCCCTGCCCGCGCATCCGTAACCGCGTGGTCCGCTCCGCTTCTCCCGACTCCTCTGCCAGAAAACCTGAATGCATCCGCCTGCGCGGCGTGCGTCAGAATAACCTAAAGGGCTTCGACCTCGATTTGCCCCTCGGCAAATACGTCGTCGTCACAGGCCTCTCCGGTGCGGGCAAGAGTTCGCTCGTTTTCGACACGCTCCACGCCGAAGGCCAGCGCCGCTACGTCGAAACGTTTTCCGCCTACACGCGCCAGTTCCTCGACCTTCTCGACAAACCCAAGGTCGACTCCATCGAGAACATCCGCCCGTCCATCGCCATCGAGCAGACCAACACGGTCAAAACCTCGCGCTCCACGGTCGGCACGATGACCGAGCTCACCGATTTCTTCAAAGTCTGGTTCAGCCACGTCGCCACCTGCTTCGACCCCGCGACCGGCAAACCCGTCGAAGACGACACGCCCGCCACCATCTGGGACAAAACCCGTGCCGCCACTCCTGACGCTCAGGTCATCGTCGCCTTCAAGGTCACCAAGCCCGAAAAGCTCACCTGGCCCGAGATCCTCACCAACTTAAAAGCACAGTCCTACGTCCGCGTCCTTAAAGTAGCGCAGACTTCCAGTCTGCATCCGTCGCTCTCCGCCGCCCGCATCGACGACCTCCTCGCTGAAGAATGTAGGAGCCTGCTTGCAGGCGATTCCGACCACCTCTACGTCGCCCAAGACCGCCTCGCCACCACCCCCGACGCCCGCTCCCGCTTCCTCGAAGCCGTCGAACAAGCCCTCCACTTCGGCCAAGGCGAGGTCCATCTGTTCACTGCCTCCGATACTTCAACTTCATCTTCCCAACTTCAACTAGTGCCCTGCGGGCACTATTCCCGCGGACTCCACTCGCCCGAAACCGGCCGCACCTTCCGCGCCGCCTCCCCCGCGCTCTTCTCGTTCAACTCCCCGCTCGGCGCCTGCCCGCAGTGTCGCGGTTTTGGACGCATCATCGAGATCGACTACCGCCTCGCGATCCCCGACCAGACGCTCTCCATCGACGACGGCGCGATCAAGTGCTGGGAAGGCGAAGTTTACAGCGCATCCAAAGACGACCTGCGCTCCATCGCCAAAAAGAAAAAGATCCCCACCAACATCCCCTTCGGTTCACTCACGCCCGAACAACGCGACTTCGTCATCAACGGCGAACCCGGCTACGGCGAAAACGGACTCGAATGGCCCAAGGCCTGGTATGGTGTGAAAGGTTTTTTCACCTGGCTGGAGAAGAACACCTACAAGATGCACGTCCGCGTCTTCCTCTCGCGTTACCGTGCCTACAACGAGTGCCCCTCCTGCGCCGGCACGCGCCTCCAGCCCGAATCCCTCTGCTGGAGATGGAACGGCCGCACCCTCCCCGAACTCTACCAACTCCCCGTTTCCGACCTGCTCGGTCTCATTGGGCATTGGTCATTGGATATTGGTCATTCCCCCTCCCCCGACCGCAGCGCCGACATCGCCTTCGACTCCATCCAAACCCGCCTCCGTTATCTAACCCAAGTCGGCCTCGGCTACCTCACGCTCGACCGCACGTCCAAAACCCTCTCCGGCGGCGAGGTCCAACGCGTCAACCTCACGTCCTGCCTCGGCACGTCCCTCGTGGACACGCTCTTCGTCCTCGACGAACCCAGCGTCGGCCTGCACCCGCGCGACATCGACCGCCTCATCGCGATCATCCGCACGCTCACCGACGTCGGCAACACGGTCGTCGTCGTCGAACACGACGAAGCCATGATTCGCGCCGCCGACCACCTCATCGAGGTCGGCCCCGAGCCCGGCGCCCGCGGCGGCCACATCGTTTTCGAAGGCAACCTCCCCGCCCTGCTCACTTCACGCGCCATCACCGGCCGCTACCTCTCCGGCCGCGACTCCATCGAAGTCCCGAATACCCGCCGCCCCATTGGACATTGGTCATTGGACATTGGTCATTCCGGACAAAGCCTCTGGTTGACGTTCTCGAACGCCTCAAAACACAACCTTCGCAACGTAACTCTCCGCATACCCCTGCACCGCCTGGTGGCTTTGTCCGGCGTCTCCGGCTCCGGCAAATCCACGCTCCTCGACAACGTCATCCACCAAGGCCTGCTCTCGAAGCGCCTCCAGCTCACCGAAGACCCCGCCGTCATCGCGTCGATAACCGGCGACGACGCGTTCTCCGAAATCGTCCTCGTCGATCAGTCGCCCCTCTCGCGCACGCCCCGCTCCAACCCCGCGCTCTACACCGACGCCTGGGAACTCATCCGCGAACTCTACGCCCGCGAACCCGCCGCCAAGGAAGCCGGCTTCAACAGCTCGTCCTTCTCCTTCAACAGCGGCGACGGACGCTGCGACCACTGCCAAGGCCTCGGCTACGAACGCGTCGAGATGCAGTTCCTCTCCGATGTCTTCGTCCCCTGCCCCATCTGCGAAAGCAAACGCTTCAAACCCGAGGTCCTCGCCATCCGCTGGAACAACCTCTCCGTCTCCGACCTCCTCGCCACCAGCATCACCGATGCCCTCCCTCTCTTTGAAAAGCACGAGTCCATCCGCGCCCGCCTCGCCAGCCTCGACTCCGTCGGTCTCGGCTACCTCACGCTCGGCCAGCCCCTCAACACGTTAAGCGGCGGCGAATCCCAACGCCTCAAGCTCGTCAAATACCTCAGCAACTTCACCTCCGCCCCCGTTGTAGGCCGTCAGCTTGCTGACGCTCCGCCCTCCGACGCTCTGCTCCTCCTCGACGAGCCCACCACCGGCCTCCACCGCCACGACGTCAAACGCCTCATCGCCGTCCTCCAAGCCCTCGTCGATCGCGGCCATTCCGTCGTCGTCATCGAGCACAATCTCGACGTCCTCAAATCCGCCGACTGGCTCATCGAAGTCGGCCCCGAAGCCGGCAGCGAAGGAGGCCAGATCATCGCCGAAGGCCCGCCCGAAGAAGTCGCCCGCGCCACCACCGCCACATCCCCCTTCCTCCGCGACATCTTAAATGGAGGGCGGACCTCCCTGTCCGTCGATTCCGAATCATCCCATTCGTCATTGGACATTGGTCATTCGTCATTCCGCCCGCAGGGCGGCCTCCCCCTCGCCGCCGAAGACCCCGCCCCCTACTCCGTCTCTCAACTCTCAGCTCTCAACTCTCAGCTTCCGCCCACTCTCAACTCTCAACCCGCGACCCTTCGCCTCGAAGGGGCGCGAGAAAACAACCTCAAAAACATCTCGCTCTCCATCGACCACCGCGCCCTCACCGTTGTCACCGGCGTGTCCGGCTCCGGCAAGTCCACCCTCGCCTTCGACATCGTGTTCGCCGAAGGCCAGCGCCGCTTCATGGAGTCGATGTCGCCCTACGCGCGTCAGTTCGTCGAGCAGATGCCCCGCCCCGCCATCGACCGCCTTACCGGCATCCCGCCGACCGTCGCCATCGAGCAGCGCATCACCCGAGGCTCCCGCAAGTCCACCGTAGCTACCATCACCGAGGTCGCCCAATACCTCCGCCTCCTCTACGCCCGCATGGGCGTCCAGCACCACCCCGACACCGGCAAACCCGTCCAGCCGCTCACCCCTGGCCAGCTCAAAAAACTCCTCTCCTCCGTCCTCGCCTCTCCCAAAGCGACGAAGGCGAAACACCTCTACCTCTGCGCCCCGCTCATCCGCGGACGCAAGGGCCACCACCAGCCCATCGCCACCTGGATCGAGGACCACGGCTACGAGCTCATGCGCGCCGACGGACGTCTCCTCCGCGTCGATACGTTCCAAAAACTCGACCGCTACAAAGAGCACGACGTCGAGGTCGTCGTCGCCGACCTGAAGGCCGACTCTCAACCCTCAACTCTCAGCTCTCAACTGACCGAGGCCCTCCGCCTCGGCAAAGGCTCCTGCTTCCTCGCCCTCCCCAACGGCGACATCCTCTCCTGGTTCTCCACCACGCGCACCGACATCGAGACCGGCGAGTCCTTCCCCGAGCTCGACCCGAAGCAATTCTCCCACAACTCCCCGCGCGGCTGGTGCCCCACCTGCCGCGGACACGGACGCGTCTTCCCATGGATGCTCGAACCGTCCGACGACGAAGATAAAGACGATCCCGCCGCCCGCCTCCGCGAGTTCGGCATCGAGTCCGGCGACGACGTGGCCGACACCGGCACGCCCTGCCCCGAGTGCCACGGCCAGCGCCTCAACCGCATCGCCCGCGCCGTCAAACTCCACCTCAACGGCAAGCTCGCCCCCGTCTCCCTCCCCGAGCTCCTCGCCAGCACACCCGCGCAACTCCTCAACCTCCTCGGCGCCCTCAAGCTCGACGAACGCGGCGCGCTCATCACCCAGGACATCGTCCCGCAGATCCGCGAACGCCTCCGCTTCCTCGACCACGTCGGCCTCGGTTACCTCTCGCTCGACCGCCCCACCGACACGCTCTCCGGCGGCGAAGCCCAGCGCATCCGCCTCGCCGCGCAACTCGGCACCAACCTCGCCGGCGTGCTCTACGTCCTCGACGAACCCTCCATCGGCCTGCACGCCCGCGACAACGACCGCCTCATCGAGACGCTCCTCACCCTCCGCGACAAAGGTAACACCCTCCTCGTCGTCGAACACGACGACGAGCTGATGGAACGCGCAGACAGCATCATCGACCTCGGACCCGCCGCCGGCATCCATGGCGGCGACCTCCTCGCCCACGGCACGCCCGCCGAAATCAAGCAAAGCGAAAAGTCCCTCACCGGCCTCTTCCTCGCCAAAGGCATCACCCACCCCCTCCGTGGCTCCTACCGCCCTCTTCCGTCTCTCAACTCTCAACCCTCAACTCTCAACCCCTCGTTCCTCACCCTGACCGGCGTCCAGTTCCGCAACCTCAAAAACTTCGACCTTCGCCTCCCGCTCGGCCGCCTCATCATGGTTGCCGGCCCCAGCGGCGCGGGAAAATCCACGCTCTTCCGCGACGTCCTCCACCCCGCCGTCACCCACGCGATCAAAGCCAAGAAGTCCAAGCTCACCGGCAAAGAATTCGTCAAATCCACCGGCTTCGCCTGCGAATCCCTCTCCGACGTAGGCCGCGAGCTTGCTCGCGCATCCGCCCCTCATTCCCTCACTCCCTCACTCCCCTTTGAAGAGCTGCGCAACGCGCAGCTCTTCAAATCCGTCATCGAGGTGGACCAGTCCCCCATCGGCAAAACCCCACGCTCCACGCCCGCGACCTACCTCGGCATCTTCGACCTCATCCGCACCTTCTTCGCCACGCTCCCCGAAGCCAAGATGCGCGGCTACTCCGCCGGACGCTTCTCGTTCAACACCGCCGGCGGACGCTGCGAAACCTGCGCCGGCGGAGGACGCATCAAGCTGGAGATGGCCTTCATGCCCGACACCTACCTCCCCTGCGACGACTGCCGCGGCACCCGCTACGGCCCCGAGCTCGCCGACATTCAGTGGAAGGGCAAAAACATCGGCCAGGTCCTCCAGCTCACCTTCGAGGAAGCCGCCGCCTTCTTCGATTTCCACTCGCAGCTCTCCCAAGTCTGCCAGCTCATGGTCGATTGCGGACTCGGCTACCTCACCCTCGGCCAGTCTTCCCCGACCCTCTCCGGCGGCGAAGCCCAACGCCTCAAACTCGTGACCGAGCTGGCCCACGGCCTGCAAAGCTACAAAGAACGCAGCCGCGGCATCGCCATTAAAAACCTCTACCTGCTCGAAGAGCCCACCATCGGCCTGCACCTGAGCGACTGCGAGAAACTCATCAAAGTCCTCCATTCTCTCGTGGACCAAGGCCACACGGTCGTCGTGATCGAACACCACTTGGACCTCTTGGCCGAAGCCGACTACATCATCGAACTAGGCCCCGTCGGCGGGCCCCAAGGCGGCGAACTCCTGTATCAAGGAGCCCTCCCCGGCCTCCTAAAACTCAAGACCAGCCCCACCGCGCCTTACCTCAAAGCTAAGCTTGATAAATAGTTGATGTGGCGTCTCGCCGAGTTTCAGAGTTACCTCAGGCAATCGCTCCGCTCAGAGGAATATTACTCTATGCCATTTCAACTATCGCTCGCGCAAACCGGTGCAAGTCAGCCTCTCTCACTAGCTCTTAATGCTGGAGAAATTCTTTTTGTTTTGGGGGCAAACGGCACCGGCAAATCCAGTCTTATGTATACGCTGTTCGTGCAACACGCAGGCGTAGCAAAACGTGTTGTGGCACATCACTGTTTGGCAGTTTAGAGGCAGATATTGCCTCTGCGTAACAAACCAGCCAGCCATACAATAGTCGCGCTGACATCACCTCAGTTCGAGGGTCACGGTAATTCCCTGTTGCTGGCCGCTTCCCTTTGGTGTCCTCTGCCGCCCGGCCTTCACTTCGCGCACTCCCCCTCTTCAATTTGATGCACCTGAGCAACCAGCACGTGTTCATCACCGGAGGGTCCAGTGGCATCGGGCTCGCCCTCGCCCAGCAGGCCGCCGCGGTCGGCGCACGCCTGAGTCTGATCGGACGAGATGCCAGCAAGCTCACCGCCGCCGCTCAACGCGTGCGCAGTTCCACCCCGAGCGTCTCGGAGATCGTCACCGTGCCAGCCGACGTGTCATCGGAGGCCGCCGTGCTCGTCGCGCTGCAGACGGCCGAAGCCGTCCACGGACCTGTTGATATTCTCATCACCTCCGCTGGCGTGGCGCACCCGGGTTATTTCGAGGAGCTTCCGGCATCTGTTTTTGAACGCACGATGGCGGTGAATTATTTCGGCACGCTCTACGCGATCAAAGCCGTCGTTCCCGGCATGCGCGCGCGGGGTCGCGGCGCCGTCGTCCTCATCTCGTCAGGCGCCGGTCTGGTGGGTCTGTTTGGCTACACCGCGTATGCACCCAGCAAGTTTGCACTGCGGGGGCTTGCCGAGGCGTTGCGCGGCGAACTCAAGCCCGCCGGCATCGCCGTGACCATCGTGTATCCACCGGATACCAACACCCCCCAACTCATCGAGGAGAACCTCACCAAACCACCCGAGACCAAGGCGCTGACCGCAGGTGGCGGTTTGTGGACCGCCGAAGCCGTCGCGCGCGCCACTCTCAACGCGGTGCGCAGCGGACGTTTCTCGGTGACACCGGGGTTTCAACTCACGGTGTTGTCGTGGCTGCACAGCCTGATCGCGCCGATCCTGCACTGGCATTTTGACCGGGTCGCCACGCGTGCCCGTCGCGCAGCCGACACCAAGGAGAGCAGGCGTCGCACTATCCGTTGACGCGAAGGATGGCGGCAGTGCGTTCGCGCGCTGTAATAAAATAAATGAGCCTGTGATGACGTTATTGCGTAGCGAACCATCGCGAAGCAAATGAGAGTTCCCTCCGCTTTCAGGGCCTTTTGGCTGAGTTGGTAGAACTCTCAAAAACCGCTCTGCCGGAGTAAGATTTGCCACTTTCCGGCGCATCCTCATTGGCTGCCCGACATGGATTCGAACCATTTTCGGAAGCCTTGGAAGTGGTTTGCGATTCATTGGAATGCGCAGTCGGCATTTTGCGTGATGTAGCGGGACGCGCACAAAACTCTTCTAACGCTCCCTGTCCCACCTGTGGGGGCGCTGGCTATGGACGCGAGGTTGATCCCATGCGTTCTGATGAGTCTGTGACCTGTCCGGACTGCGCGGGGACTGGTTTGCGTAGCCATTCGATTTCCGCGGCTTGTGAGGCTGGGGTTTTTGACCGTGCGCAAACGGGCGAAAGACAAATTCAGGACGGACCCGGCCCCGGCTCCTCGCCTTGCTCCTCCCCGCAAGGGGCGTGCCTTGGCGAGTCTGGGGGCCGTGAGTGGGTTTGTTTCCGTTGCGGTGGCGTTAACCGTGGGCAAACGGGGTGTGTCCATTGCGGAGACCCTGCCGACCCTCGGTCTGATGGAGGGCCTGATGAATGAGCATCCGGACTTATGTATTCTTAGCGGCATTGGTGTGTCTGGCTGCGTGGATTCTTTGCTATTGGGCTTTGCTGGTGGTCGCCAAGGTGCGGGCTGCTGTGGATGCAAGAGACGAAGCATCGGAGGGCGGTAAATGACTCATGTTGCTTCCGGAAAGTCCCGCTGGCGGCATTCGTCGCCCTACCTGCGCCGCCTGATCGCGTCTGGTCACGATTACATCCTGACGCCATACGGGCCGCACTCGTGGTGGCATGAGCTGGGGCGCGGCAAGATGGTGCGCCGGCTGCAGGCGCGTGGGTTCCCTTCGCTCTTCGGTTGGCTGTTCGTGACGCTCACCGTTGACCCTGAGCATTTCGATGGGCCTGCGCAGGCGTTTGAACGGGGCCGGGACCGCATACGCCGCGCTATAGCGCGGCTGCGGGAGCGGCACGACATACGCCGCTACTTTGTAAAATTCGAGCTTACCGAGGCGGGCTGGCCCCATTGGCATCTTGGCCTTGATTGCCGCGAGCACATCGAAAATGAGCACCTAGAAAGCGTCTGGGGCCTTGGCTTCACCAAGATCAAACGGGTTAAAAAGCCCCGCGATTTTAAGTATCTCTTCAAATACGTGACGAAAGATTCAGCCGGGGACGGTGTTCCTGATTGGGTCATGGACTATCCGAAGACGATCCGAGTTTTTCAGACTTCCTCTGGCTTTTTTGGAGACACGAAAAAGCCGAGCCAGGGCGGAGTGGAAGAGAAGACGGAGCGAAAGAGCGTCACATTGCGTGACAAGTGGCGGGTATGGCTAAAGCGCGGCGTCGTGCGCGGTCGCGCAGTCGGCGGTTTTGGCATCCCGGTGAACCTCCAGCGGAGCTTCACAGACATCTTTATCGAGCAGGCGGAAAAAGGGCAACGCCCGCTGGATATGTATCACATGCCCGTATCGAGAAACCTAATATTAGAAATAACAGTTCATCATGGCAACCACAACGGAACAGACCAAACCTACCCAAACTACTCTTATTCCTTCTCAGAAGACGGAAGAATCGAAAAAATTCTCGTTGGGGCAGCTTCCTGACGGGATGTATTTGATCGCTCGTTGCATCGACGAGACGACGCGCCGGGAAAGCACCTTTAAGGACGACAAAACCGGCAAGGAAGTGCATCGCGTGACCTACGTCACGGGATACCGCTGCGACGGTGCGACGTTTGAGCATACCGCTTACGCCGATGCATCCGCCGACAAGCCTGTCACCGATCGCGGCGAGCCCATCGAAATCGTTCCCTTCGCTGCTCGGGTCCTGTTCAGCAAATCAACCTATGCGAAGGACGACAAGACCGGCCAAAAGCTCGTCCAGCGCATCAACGGAAAGGTTCTCGATGTGCAGTCAGCCAAGATCTGAAACCGAGATTTGCCAGCTTCGTGACGCTCAATCTGACAGTCTCCAAGCGTTGCTCTTCACCATGGAGGAGCTCGGCGAACCTGCCGCGTTCCTCCAGATGGAGTTTGATGGTGTGCTGCACTTCGTCGCAGCCCGAAAACTCACGCAAGGCGAGTTTGATGAACTCATGCGTCAAGCCGTCTGCAAACAATGAAAAGAGACCCGGGCGGATGCGGGCGGCGTATGCCGCCCGCGCCGCCCGGGTCCTTAACTTGATGAAAGAAACCTTAACTGTCCGAATGGGACAATCTGTCGGACTCGCGAGGGGCGGCAGGCAGGCGTTTGAGTATATGCAATTCCTCGAACGTGCTACGCCTGAGGACTTGTGGATGGATGAAGTCATCAGGGGTGTGGCGGTTCGTTGGAATATCCTCAAAAGCCGCGCGCTGTATCCATTTCGGGAGCCTTCCCGCTCGGAGTTGATGATGAACGCGGAACGCCTTCTGAAATCGGGCCAAATCAAGCCGTGGGGGGCGTCCAATGGATAACGAAGTCACTGAGAAGATGGCTCGAGCCTTCGTCGTGAGCCTTTCGCCGCTCCTCCTGATTGTCCTCGTGATCAAGGGTGCGGGCTTCTGGCGATGGCTCCGTAAGCGGGGCCGTTATTGAAAATTTCCCTTGTCCGCACGCACGGCGGTCCGGGGTCCTAACAAGTGCAACCCGTTCCGGACGGTATCCGGCTGTTAGATACGAAAGGAAAATAAACAAATGGCTGAAATCACTGATGCCCTTGGCGACGCAACCACCCTCTTCGGTGTCGTCACCACGCTCGCTGTCCTCGTTACCGGCTTCTTCGTCGGTCGCGCTTGGCTGTCCCGCGTTAAGTAAACCTCCGCACCCGCAACCCAACACACACCACCATGAGTGTCATCACCACCAACCTCGCCACGGCAACCACGCTGTTCGGCGTCGTCACCACGTTGGCCGTTCTCGTAACGGGCTTCTTTGTCGGTCGCGCCTGGCTTCGCCGGGTGAAGTAAGAACGGAGCCTCTTACGAGGCCCCGTTCCTGAACTGCACGTTCAAATCGCCCGGGGTGGCGTCAACCACTCCGGGCAACTCCTTCCTAAAATGAATTTCATCACAGACAACCTCGAAGCCTTGACCACTCTGTTCGGGCTTATCGTAACGCTGGCGGTGCTAGTCACCGGTTTTTTCCTCGGTAGAAAGTGGCTCCGCGAAATCTCGCATGACTCGGGGTGGAATACACCAGAGGGCCGCGCTGAGAAGGCCGCAAACGACGCTGCGCCTCTTGATCAAAAGTGGATGTGACGCGAAACAATGAACGCCAATTCCCATGCTTTTCCTCTGTCTTACCGCTGGCTTTGTCTTTGGCTGGTTTCTCTTTTCGCCGCTGGATCTTTGAGTGCCTCGGTCAGTGGTTCGGTGACTTACGACGGCAAGCAATCGAACGGGTCTCCTGTTATTAACGCGACTTTCAATTGGTCGAACAGCACCGTTATACACACCGATGGGCGCTTTAAGACTACCGTAATCTGGTCAATCAATTGGTCTAAGAACGCGACTTACACGAATTCAAACCTTGGTCTTTCGTTTCAGTTGGGTGCTCCGGGCAATAACGGTATTTCCGGCGATTTCCCGTCGAGTTTGACATGCGCAGCTGGTCAGAGTGTGGGTTCCTTTTCTGGAACTGGTATCATTTATTTTTCTTCCTCTACGCCGATGCCGCAGGCTGGCACGTCCAGTCCTACGGCGACTCTTTGCGTCGCCGGTTCTGTTGTAGCGATCACTTACCCTGCCGTGGGACTGAATCCACAAACTGTGTCCATCAGTCCGTCTTCCGCCACGGTGAGGGTAAACACCTCTGTTTCCCTCACTGGTTCGGGTGCTCATAATGGTTACGATTGGACGGCAACTAGCGGCGGCTTTTTCGTTTCTCAGGGTGCGTCTGCAACCTTTCAGTCACCTACCGCAGCCACTTATATCATTCAGTTGTCGAGTGGTTCTGGTAATGGCTACTCAGCCAGTAACGTCGCAACTGCGACGATCACGGTAACACCTGCTCAAAAGGTTAAGGTCAGTCTACCTGAGAATAAAACCGGCAGGCCGGTAGAGTATATTTTTAAGGTCGGCGATACGATTATCGGCACGGCAACTCAGACTCATGATTCCGCTGCAACCTCTATGACGGTTGTCGTTCCACCAGAGCTACCGGATGGTTCGGTTGTCGATGTGTATCAGCATGTTGTTGGTATCCTGAAGGACGAGACAACGGGGTCTTATACTAAATTGGAGGGTGCTACTAGCACGGTCAAAGTTGGGACATCTGTGGCCTCTGCAGACCCGCCGTCCACTGATGTCGCAGCTCCAAATATTGCGATAACATCGAATGATGACACTGGGAAATCCGTTTGGAATAATCCCGCACAGAACGCGGCTCTCACTGACTCCGAATATAGGCAAGGTGTGGACAAGGTTACGTCCTCGCTAGCTGCTATTAATTCGACTCTCAATGCTCGCCTTCCTTCTGCTGGTAGCGGCTCTGGTGGCTCTGTCACCGTCGACTTGAGTGGCGTTGAGTCGCGCCTCGATGTGGTTAAGGCGTCGCTTGCAAACATAACGGATAAGTCGGAATCGGGGCTATTTTTTGGTCTTTTCAAGTATATCGACTTGGTGGGGGATGCTACAGAGGGCAACCCGGGCGAAGGCGTTTCTTCTGGGCAGGGCAGTCAGGCCGCTACGGCCATCTCAGAGGAATTTCCCGGTGGTAACCAACCTGCGCCTATTGCGTTGGCTAAGGTTGAGCCAAGTTTTTTGCTCGGACAGGGCGGGGCCGGTGATTGATTGGGTTCGCGCTGCCATTGCTTGGCTGGTCGTTGTCAGCTTTGGTGTTTGGGCTTCGGGCGCGGTCGCGGAATGGACTCGTGGGGCGTCTCAAATCCGGCAAGCTCAGGGCAACGCGGTCGTAGGTGGCACTGGGGCTCAAGCCACTGCGCTTGTCGCTGCTGCTGCTATCACGGTGGCTCTTTCCACCTTCATTGTTGCCTTGATGGGGTGGCTTGGGGGTGATCTTGGTTTTAGTGCCATTGTTTCTGCGCTCGTTGCAAACCCTATGTCTGGTGCCCCTGGTGCGGTCGCGTGGATGTTGGATCGGTGTTTTCCTGTTTCCATGATCGTTGCGGCGCTCGTCGCACGTGTGTCGTGGAACCTTTATGCGGCAAAAATCTTCGCTGTGGCTATGTCTGTCGTCCGCTTTATTGTCCCATGAAACTCCACGTCGCAACTGCTCCCGGCATTTCCTACGTTATCGCTATACGTGATCAAACCGGGGCCTTCACATATGGTTTTTGCGAGCCCGGTGGAACCGAGGTTATCGAGGTTCCATCGTCCGTCCTTCGTATTTATTATTACACTACTTCGTGGCAATTTCACCAGTCCTTCTCGATGACGCGTGATGCCGCGCTTTTCGTCGCGCCTAACCTTGCTATTAGTGTCCAAGCGACAGCGGCTGCAACCACGTCGGTTGCGGGTTGGACGCTCCCGGATTGGGCGGCGGCTAGCCCTGAGGCTTCTTCGTTCTTTGGTGGCCTCTGCATGGCGGCGACGATTCGGTTAACGCGTGCGGGTCTCCGTTGGTTTAAGCGCGTAGGAAAGGAGAGTTACACACATGGCGATTAAGATTATCTTCGGTCCCGGTGGCTCTGGAAAATCGTTTTTCCAGATGCACATAATCATCAAGCAACTTCGCGAAACGCGCCGAAATATCTGCACGAATCTGGCGATTAATATCCCGGAGTTTCATGCGTATCTGGAAAGCAAATACGGAGAATCCTTTGGGCTTCTTGGTCGGCTCCGCATACTGACTGAGGCTGAAACGTTTGAATTTTGGAAGTATCGGGGCCCGCTCAAGTGGACCGGCAACGAATACGAGATGGAAGAGGATCACGGCGTGCACGGCGTGTGCTACGTCATCGACGAGGCGGGCGTGTCTGGTTTTTCCGCAACTGGCTGGGCGTCCAAGGTGGGCCAAAGCACACGAGGAGAGCGTTGCCTCTGGTATCTCGACCAACAGCGCAAACACGGTGACGACGTGTTTGCGTCGACCAATGGTCGCACCCCCGCGCAGATCGCGAAGCCGTTTCGCGACAAGGCGCACGGGTTTATTAAACTCTGGAACGGTTACTTGGCGAAGTTCGGCATTTTTAAGGGGCGCGGTCGTTTCGAATGGAAGGAATTTCTCGAGGAACCGGGCCCGAAGAGTGAGCCTATCGCTAACGGGACGTTTGAGCTGGGTGCATTGGCTGAATGTTACCGCACTCAGGACGGTGTTGGCGTGGTCGGCAACGGTGCGGACAAGGGGGCTAGGGCGAAGGGTATTCCCATTCTTTGGGTCATTCCTGCGGCGCTGGTGCTCGCGCTGATGTGTGTTTTTATTCCGTGGCTTTTGGGTAAGGGCGCTTCGTCGTATATTTCTCGTGGCGTCGAGGATAAGGCTGAGCCTGCAAAGGCTGTGGTTGGTCCGTCCGGCGCATCTGTGGGCCGTCCGGCTGCGCGGCGTTCTGGTGATGATGCCGAGGTTGTGCCTGCGCCTTTAGAGCCGATCTACGCGGATGAAACGCCTGAGCGTCCGGTTTGGGTCACGGGCTGGGTCACGAATGGTCGTAAGATCAACGTCCAGTTGTCGGATGGGCGTATCATGACAGAGGAGGATTCTGAGCTCGCGAAAATGGCCCGTAACGCTGCGCACCTTCGGACGGGTGAGCGTCTGTTTTTGATGGCTCGTCGTCCAGTTGTGTTGTCGCTTTCCGTGCCTGGATCGGCTCCGGCTGTGCCTGTTGGCACGCCAACCGATAAAGAGACTGCGACGACGTTGCCACCTCCTCCGTCTGCTCCTGCGTTGTCGTGGCAGACGCACTCGGACGGTGTTCAGCGTCTTGTTAATCAGTCCGCAATCGGTCGTTAAATGTTTGGCGTTTTGCTCGCATCGCCTTTTGCTTTTGCTTCAGCCTTTTTCTTCGCGTTTTCATACGCGGGTTGAGTTAGTGTAAACGAGCTAGTTCCCCATCTTGCTGTCCCGCCATCCGCGCGTCGCCATTCGCGTAGGATTTTTGTGAAGTTTGGTTTGCTGATCTCTGTCCATTTCGCGCCTTGGCTGTTACTTGACAGGACAGTTTCGATTTGTTGCTCGGACCATTCCCCGGGCTTTGTGTATGTGATTCGTGAGCATCGTCCTTCCGTTACCGTGCAATAGATAGCCCAGTCATCTTGTTGAAATCCAAGTCGGCTGCCTATTGAGATAATTTTACCTTGGGCGACTATGTTTTCGGTGCTGGTCGTCTTAGGTTGACCAAAGCGAGTCGTGAGTTGTGCGGATGTTTCGCCAAGCCGGGCGAAGCTGATCGAACAGAGAAGCACAAAGAGTGCGGCTATTTTCATTGTTGTTCGGTGATGGAGCCGTAGTCGGGGCCGGGGGTGAAGCAGACGGCTACGCGGTTTTTCGTGGTGATTTACCCTCTGTGCCTTGCACGCGTTTTTCTTCGGCGTTTAAGGCTGGTGAACCTTCGCCATACCACCACCGGATGATGTCGGCGGCGTATTCGGTTGGGTTGCTTCCAAGCGCTTTGCTCCGTCGCGCAAGTTCTTCTGCGACGTGCTCCGGTAGGCTGATCGTAAAGCGTTGTTTTTCGGCCACGCGCACAAAGATGCATATTTTCTACGTTTTGCACTTGCCAAGTATGAAAGCATATGCTGCTAATTGCTGCACACAGCGCCGCTGAGTGCCGCTCTTGGAAGAGCAAGCCTCGGCGGTGGCTGTTCGGAATCTCTTCCAAAAATGAGCACTCAAAACACCTTCCCTTTTGTTGAGCGTGTCCGGAAAATGCAGCGTGAGCACCCGACGTTTCCTGTGGGTGATTATTTCCCTGAGGTGACGCATCCGGATTCTGTCGAGGACGTGGTTGCTCGTTTCCGGTTAGAGTGGGCTGCGCCTGAGTTGCTGGCTGCGCTTCGTTCCATCGTTAAGACAAAGCAAGCGGGTGGTCGTATTTTGGATAGCCAGTGGGCTTGCGCCGTCGTCGCCATCGCCAAAGCGGAGGGTCGGGCGTGATCGAATACGTCTACAAGCCGTCGCGGAAGGTTAAGGGCAAGCGGGTGGTTTCCCGCCTTTACTCCGGTGCCTATTCCCTTGCTGCCGGTGAAAAGCCTCGTCGTGTTGCCCTCCATACGCCGTCGAAGAAGGTCGCTCTGAAAATGCTCCGTGACATCATCGAGCGGAAGCAAATGGAGCGGGAGGGCATGGTTGCTCCCGAGGCTATGCGCACCGCTGCGGCGGTCACCCTTTCGTCATTAGTTTCTGAATACAGGGCGGATTTGAGGGGGCGTGATTTGGCGTCTTCTCACGTGATGGAGACTACGTCGCGTTTGGATCGCATGTTTGCTGCTCTCAAGTGGACCCGGCTCGGGGATGCCAACCCGTCCGCTTTTGTTGCATGGCGTGCCGGTTTGGCCTGTGCCGCTAAGACGAAAAAAGAATTTCAGACATCGGCTAACGCCTTTTTCAACTGGTTGGTTCGCATGGGAAAGTTGGCCGTGAATCCTTTGGCAAAAGTTGATCGTGTGGACACTCGGGGGAAGGCAGTTCGGAAGTCACGCGCTTTCAGCCAGGCTGAGTTTTCCGCACTGATTGCCGCTGCTCCTGAGTCTCGCCGCTTGGTTTACCTCTTCCTCGTTTATACCGGGGCGCGTAAGAATGAGGCGGCTGCGCTCCGCTGGTCGGACATCACCTTTGGCGAGAAACCTTCGGTTCTGCTCCGTGCCGAGAATACGAAATCGAAGGAAAAGCGTTCGGTGCCTCTTCGGTCTGAGCTGGTTGAATTGCTGCGTGATTTCGCTGATACTCAAGCTACCGTTCTCTTTGGTGGTGGCCTCACGTTTTCGCAAGGTGCGCTGGTGTTCTCCCGCTTCCCTTCCGATGACGCCTTGCATGCGGACTTGCGCCGCGCTGGCGTCGAACGAAAGGACGCCAGCGGGCGCGTCCTCCATTTCCACGCCTTCCGAAAGACGTTCCAAACGTGGGGTGCCGTCGCTGGGGTTGGTCAGCGGTCCGCGCAGGAAATGCTCGGGCATTCTGACCCGGCGCTGACAGCTGGCGTTTATACGGATGTCGCCGCGCTTCAATTACACGAGGAGGTGGCGAAGCTGCCTTGGATTGGTGCCGAAAATGTGAGCGTCATTGACGCACAAAAGCCGGTAAAAATCGCTACATCATCCCGTTTTCGCGGTCTTTTGGCTGAGTTGGTAGAACTCGCAAAACACGCTCTCCCAGAGGGAGATTTGCCACTTTTCGGCGGGTCCTCATTGGCTGCCCGACATGGATTCGAACCATGACTAGGTGAGTCAAAGTCACCTGTGCTGCCATTACACCATCAGGCAATGAGGGAACGGCAATCTGCCCCGCGCATCGGACGCGTCAAGGCCTGAGATATGCCATCGGCTCTCCCCAGCTTATTTCAGTTAACCAAAAGTAGACCGTTTTTATGGAAAACTTGGTCAATTTGGCAAATCCGGGGTTTTCACAAAAACCCTCGTTTTACCTCTGACACGCTGGAGCCGATGGTCGGGATTGAACCGACGACCTGCGGTTTACGATACCGCTGCTCTACCACTGAGCTACATCGGCCTTGCAGAGAAGGAACGGAAGAAACTCGCCGTCCAAGCAATCGCAAGCCTCATTTTCCCTCCCGTGCCGCTATCGACCGATCTCTTCGACTACACCCTGCCCCCTCACCTCGTCGCGCAGACTCCCGCCGCACGACGTGACGCCTCGCGCCTGATGGTCGTCAACCGCGCCACTCGCACCGTCGCCCACCACACGTTCGCAGACCTCCCGCAATTTCTCCGCGCCGGTGACACCCTCTTTCGCAACAACGCCGCCGTCCTCCCCGCCCGCCTCCACGCCA
>Ga0307416_100000112_pt1 | contig 49491 bp, 52 predicted proteins | sample DK1Cmetagenome_2_FD_203821 | JGI IMG/M metagenome (GOLD analysis project Ga0307416, IMG submission 203821) | Maize rhizosphere microbial communities from greenhouse at UC Davis, California, United States - DK15-C-3 | ecosystem: Host-associated > Plants > Roots > Rhizosphere > Soil | place...
AGAGGTGACAATGGCCATTTAAAACTGGGGGCCTTAGAAATAGATTTTAAAACATAAACAACCTTACTTAACCAATAAACCTTATTTATCTTCAATAATTAAGTTTAACCGGACAACAGTGAATTTATTTCAGCATCTTTCTGCTATTAAGACCCTGAAATGAATTCAGGGTGACGACACTAATAAATCTAACTGTGTTACTAAAAATCTTTATTAAGCAGTTTCTCTAACTCCCCAAACGAAACATTCATCCTTACTCTGCCTTGTTTGGCATATGATATTTCCCCGGTTTCTTCTGATATAATTACTGCAACGGCATCGGTCGTTTCAGAAACGCCAATACCCGCACGGTGCCTTAACCCAAACTGTGAAGGTAACTGGTCGTTATCTGTTAAAGGCAAAATACAGCTCGCACTTTTAATCTTGTTTTCTGAAATAACCACGGCCCCATCATGCAGCGGACTGTTTTTCTGAAAGATACTTTCCAGCAAACGTTTCGATATTTTGGCGTCAACAAGCTCACAGCTATTGGCAAAAAATTGCTCGTCGTAAAACTTAACAAACACCATTAATGCACCTGTTCGGTTTTTTTTCATGCTTTTACAGGCATCAATAATTGGTTTTATTCGGGTTAAATTATTCCTTTCAATTTCTTTTCTGCCAAATAAATATCCCCACCAGGCTTTATTCTTTTGTAAAAAAGCATTTTTTCCTATCAGTAAGAGAAAACGCCTGATCTCTGGGTGAAAAATTACAATCAATGCAATAATTCCCACACTCATAAATTTCTCTATGATGGCTGTGAGTAATTTCATGTGCAAAGCATCAACAATATGATAGAATATTGCGATGATGAGCATTCCGACAAGTAGGTTAACAGCTAAGGTATTGCGGATTAGCGTATACACGTAATAGATTAAAAGTGCTACAAGCACAATGTCTACCATGTCGGTAATGGTGAATTTTACGAAATCAAAATCTAATCCTTTCATTAGTGGCAAGATAGCAAAACGGTTTTCAGTTTACAAGCAAGATAGGTTAACTGTTTAAATTGGCTGAAAAGCGGTTAAATGTTTGAATTGGTTAATTGTTTAACTGTCTGGGTGCTGAGAAACTAATTTTTTAATATAGCTTTGCGCAAAGCGTTTAATTTGTTGGTTAATTCATCAAGTTTTAGCCGAAATGAAATATATTCTTCTTCATTGATATATTCAAGGTCGTATGCGCCAATAATATGGTTGATGGTTTCGATTGCATTTGAATAAGACATTGCTATAAAATGTGCCTTATCCTTAGGCGTAATCTCGCTGAACCTTCTGCTAAGCAATCTCCAATACTGCTTGCAGATCTTTTGATCTGACTTGTTAAACCAAATACTTCCTCCTTTGGGAATTTCCTGGTCAAATTATAAATGTCTTTTCTGAATAGCCTGGCTTTTTGCCAAGTCTCTAGTTTTTCAAATGAGTAAATATGCATCACAATTAAGTTTAGATTATATCAAGGACAGGTGCGCAATTGCAATTTAACAAATTATTGAAGTTATCAGACGTAGGCAATTTGCTATTTGTACGATTAACCAATTCAAACAGTTAACCGATTAACCACATATCCGCCTAGCCCAGCATCCCAACTAACCTTACGCATTCTACCGCTTCCCTAATATCATGTACCCTTAAAATGCCCGCTCCTTTTTGTAGCGCAATGGTATTAAGTACCGAAGTTCCGTTCAGCGCCTCTGCCGCTGAAGTGCCAAGTGTTTTATAGATCATTCCTTTACGAGAGAAGCCCACTAAAATTGGAAGTTTGAAAATTTTAAAAGCTTCCAATTGGTTAAGCAGCTCATAATTATGTTCGATTGTTTTTCCAAAGCCAAAGCCAGGATCAATAATTATGTCGTGAATATGAAGCGCCTTAAGCGCCGCAACTTTTTTCGCCAGGTAATCAATTACTTCCAATAACACATTGTCGTAAATAGGGTTTTGCTGCATATTTTGAGGCGTACCCTTCATGTGCATCATCATATAAGGTACCTGTAGTTTAGCCACCATTTCGAACATCTGTTCGTCCATATCTCCAGCGGCAATATCATTAATGATATGCGCGCCGGCAGAAATCGTCTCCGCTGCTACTTTAGCCCTGAAGGTATCAATAGAAATAACCGCTTCAGGAAATGTTTTTACTAAACTTTCTACCACGGGCACCAAACGGTCAACCTCTTCACTGGTAGAAATGTCTTTGGCACCTGGTCTGGAGGAGTACCCACCTACATCAATAAAGGTAGCACCTTCATGTAGAAATTGAGCTGCTTTGGTTAAAGCTTCGTCTATTGATTTTGTGCGGCTATTGCTATAAAAAGAATCGGGGGTGATATTTAAAATACCCATCACTTTTGGACGGCTTAAATCGATAAGCTTACCTTTAATATTTAAGCTTTGCTTGGGCTCAAAAAAGTTTTTTTCTGCCATAATAAACCCTTTCGGGATTTGGGTTTCGCTTTAAAAATGTATCTTTAGCTTTTGTTTTTTCACGACAAAAATACACTAAAAACTAAATAATTATTGGCTTTGGCACAAACAAATACCTCTACCGAATTTGATGAAGTGATTGCAGTTTGCAGATCATTATTTTTAAAAAAAACTAAAGATTATGGCACTGCATGGCGGATTTTAAGACTAAGTTCGATAACCGATCAGATTTTTATCAAAGCACAACGCATCCGTACCCTCGAAGAAAAAAAAGTAAGTAAGGTAGGAGAGGGTGTGATATCTGAATACATCGGGATTGTAAACTATTGTGTTATCGCTATGATGCAGCTCGAACTGACCGAAAGTGATCCGAACGAGATGCCTTATGCCGAAGTTGAAAAACAGTTTGAAGAAAAGGTAACGGAAACCAAAGATTTAATGTTTGCCAAGAATCATGATTATGGTGAGGCTTGGCGCGATATGCGCATTAGCTCGTTAACCGATCTGATTTTGATGAAAATTTTTAGGGTAAAACAGATAGAAGACAACGAAGGGCAAACCCTGGCTTCGGAGGGTGTTAATGCAAATTATCAGGATATGTTGAACTATTCGGTTTTTGCACTGATCAAACTCGGCGTTAAATAAATAGCGTAATAGCCTTTAAAAAAATAGATACATACAGATGCGAAACATACTTTTAAGATTCTCCAGGATTTTTGTCGGTGCCTTATTCATCTTTTCAGGATTAATCAAAGCAAACGATCCGCTTGGCTTTGGCTATAAACTACAGGAATATTTTGAAGTTTTTCACATGAATTTCCTGAGTGGAATGGCCACTGGTATTGCTATTTTACTTTGTACTTTAGAAATTGTTCTCGGTGCCTTATTGCTATTGGGTTTCTGGAGTAAAAAGGTAGCCTGGGGTTTATTGCTTCTCATTATCTTTTTTACCCTGCTAACATTTATATCTGCAGCGTTCAAAGTAGTTACCAGTTGTGGCTGTTTTGGCGATGCCATTCCGCTTACCCCATGGCAGTCGTTCAGTAAAGATCTGATCCTTTTAGCACTGATCATTGTTATTTTCTTAAACAAGAACCTCATTCAGCCTTTATTTAAAAAAGAAACCACTCAAAGATATATTACCATCGCAGTAACGGCCATATCTTTAGGTTTTGGACTGTACACGTACAATGTTTTGCCGATTATCGATTTCCTGCCTTATAAAGTTGGTGCACATCTTCCATCATTAATGGTGATTCCTCCGGGAGAAAAACCAGATGAATTTGAGATCATGTATCACTTAAAGAACAAGAAAACCAATGAAGAGAAAGATATGAGCGATAAAGCCTATCTTAAAACAGAGATCTGGAAGGATAACAATTGGGAAATTATCGGTGAACCAACAAAAAGACTGGTTAAAAAAGGTTTTGAACCTAAAATCAAAGACCTGAACATTACAGATGCTTCAGGCACCGATTATACCAAGGAACTGATCGAAAACCCTTATTATAATTTGATCTTTGTAGCCTACGATCTTCATGCTACAAACGAGGCTGCTATTGGTAAATTAAATGCCATGGCTTTAAATGCTACGCAACAGTTTAATATCCGTACGGTATTGCTTACTTCCAATTCGGCTCAGGATGCACAGGCTTTTATCAAAAAGAACAACCTGTTTTCGGAGGTTTTTTATGCCGATGCCGTACCTTTAAAAAGTATGGTTAGAGCAAATCCTGGTGTTTTATTGATGAAGAACGGAGTGGTAATCAATAAATGGCATTTTCATAACGTACCCACTTTCGACCAGCTCAGTCGAAAATATTTCGATAAATAAATATGATCGGATACGCACTAAAAAAACTGATGTATGGACTGTTGGTAATGGGCGGTGTAATATTGGTTGTTTTTGTGCTGTTCAATATTTTGCCTGGCGACCCTGCACGGATGACGATGGGACAAAGGGCCGATGTACAATCGCTCGAAGCCGTTCGTAAAGAATTTGGTTTAGACCGGTCCAAACCTGTTCAGTTCGTTTTATACATTAACGATTTATCGCCAATTAGCATTCTTGATAACGATAGCACCAATCAACAGAAATATCATTACGCAAAACTGATGGCCTTTGATAATAAGGCGCTGGTTATAAAATGGCCTTATCTCCGCAGTTCTTACCAGACCAAACGTGATGTAACAGCTATACTTTCCGAAACGGTACCGAATACATTTATCCTGGCTTTAACGGCGATGATTTTTGCCACCATAATCGGTGTGTTTTTGGGAGTTTTATCAGCAGTTTATAAAGATTCGTGGATTGATAAATCGGCCAATGCATTTGCCATTCTGGGCATATCAGCACCTTCTTTTTTTGCGGGGATCATTATTGCCTGGCTTTTCGGTTTTGTGCTGAGCAATTATACAGGCCTAAAAATGAGTGGCAGCTTATATTCTTACGATCCCTTTAATGGTGAAGTATTAACCCTAAGAAACCTATGGTTGCCGATGATTACCCTTGGTTTGAGGCCTTTGGCTATTATTGTACAGTTAACCAGAAGTGCCATGCTGGATGTTTTGGCGCAGGATTATATCAGAACCGCAAGAGCCAAAGGCTTAAGTAGAAACGCCATAATTTATAAACACGCTTTAAAAAATGCCATGAACCCGGTAATTACGGCCATTTCAGGATGGTTTGCCTCATTGCTGGCAGGTTCTTTTTTTGTAGAGTACATTTTCGGTTATAACGGATTAGGCAGAACAACAGTAACGGCTTTAGAAATGTCTGATTTTCCGGTAGTGATGGGTTCTATTCTTTTTATCGCTTTCGTATTTGTAGTCATTAATATTCTGGTTGATATTTTATATGCTTATGTTGACCCAAGAATTAAATTAAGTTAGGTTATGCGCGAAGAGGAAATTATAAATTATACTGAGCTTGCCGATCAACGCATCATTGAAATATTTAAGCTTGCAACAACTGAAATGCCCGATGCAGAGCGATTGTTCAGCCATGTACTTAATGCACAGCATATATGGGCGCAACGGATTTCGGGGAAGAAACCACTTTATGGTGTTTGGGACATTCATCATAAGGAAAACTTTGAGCGTATTGCCGTTGAAAATTTTAAGTTGATCAGGGCGGTATTGAAAGAGAGTCCTTTAGACAAAAAAAATTGTACAGCAACACACAAGGTGTTCAGTACGAAAACCGATTGGATGAAATTTTATTTCATTTATTTAATCATTCTACTTATCATCGCGGACAGGTTGTAACTTTATTGAAAAAAGAAGGTTTTACACCACCTGTAACCGATTATATTATGTTAAAACGCGACCATCTATTATAAGGTCGAAGCAAAAAGAGAGATATATGAAGATTTTCCTTATCGGATATATGGGCTGCGGCAAAAGTACAAAAGCTAAACAGCTGGCACATCGTTTAGAATGCCCTGTGATTGATCTTGACGCCGAAATTGTTTCAAAAACAGGTAAAAGCATTGCCGAATATTTTGCCGAATATGGAGAAAGTGGCTTTAGGGATTACGAAAGCGAGATGCTTAAAACTTTCGATTACCCCGAAACCTGTGTGGTAGCCACTGGAGGCGGATTGCCATGCTTTTATGATAACATGGAATGGATGAATGCTAATGGCGAAACCGTTTATTTGCAAATGGAGCCAGCGGCTTTGGTTTCACGTTTACATAACCGTCAAAAACGTCCGTTAATTAAAGATCTGGATGATGAACAGCTTTTAGTATTTATTAAAGAAAAACTCGAAGAACGTGATCCTTTTTACAAGCAGGCGAAACTGATTTTAGACGCATTTGATCTGGACGGGGAAAAGTTGGAGGAGGCAATTAGAAGCAGAAATTAGAGGCTTTTTTTAAATTTATTTCTGTTGCATAAATAACCATTCAAATAAACCAGGCTCTTTGTAAGCAAGGTTCCAGCTAGCATGTTTGACACTTGGGTATTCTGTATATTTAGGATTGCCGCCATGTTTTTTTAAAGCCTCAATCATTATCCTCGAATATTTAACGTCATTCACATCGTCTAAACTTCCATGAAAAGCCCAGAGTGGAATGTTACAGATAGACTTTGCTTTTGATGTATCAGAGACCGAACATATAGGAACAGCTGCTGCAAATAAATGAGGATTGCGTATTAAAAAATCGATTGAACCTTCTCCACCCATAGAATAGCCGGTTATGTAAATGCGTCGCTTATCAATGGATAACTCTTTTTCTAGTTCGATCAAAAGGTTATTTGTTAATTTTGCACTAATTGTAGGCTCGGTGGTTGCCTGCAGGCCTGTAGGGAAATTAGGGAATTTAACCCAAACATCTTTTCTGGCGCATTGTGGCGCTAAAATAAAACATTTATATTTTTTCCGTCCAGTAGCACTAGTTAATGTCTCCGGTATTCCTACTAATTGCGATTTATTATCACTTCCACGTTGCCCAGCTCCATGTAAGAAAAGTACCAGAGGGTATTTTTTCTTTTTGTTATAATTTTCAGGATATAAAATTCGGTAAGGAAGTGTATCCCGATCAGCCACATATATTTTTTTTTCAAATGTGTCACTGGTCTGTGCTAAAAGTTTCGAATAGCCAACGAAAATTAATAATAGCAAGACAAAACTTATTTTCATAACCTAAATATAGCTAAAGTTAGAAGCTGTTTTTTAATAGATCTCATTATCGATTATTTTAGCCGATAACAATGCAAGAGGAATTCCTCCGCCTGGATGTACGCTACCTCCACAGAAATATAAATTTTTAACTTTTGAACTGAAATTTGGATGCCTTAAAAAGGCAGAAAACTGATTGTTGGAACTGTTGCCATAAAGCGCACCTTGATAAGAACCGGTTTTGCTTTCAATGCTTCTTGGATCTAAAATCTGCTCACAGATAATGTCTTTTTCAATATTTCTGTTTAAAACCCGGCTGATTTTTTGGATAATATTTGCTCTGGCTTCTTTAATCAACACATCCCAGTTTTGCCCGTTATTGGCAGGAACGTTTATCATTACAAACCAGTTTTCACTGCCTGTAGGTGCATCGCCCCTGATATGTTTACAGGTGATGTTAACGTACACCGTTGGATCGCCGCTGATGGTTTTATCTTTCCATATGGCATTAAACTCCTTTTGGTAATCCTCAGCGAAAAAGATGTTGTGCAAGCCCATGTCGCTGTAATTCCCGTCCATGCCCCAATAAAAAATCAGAGCAGAGCTGCTCCGTTCCTGGTTTAGTAATTTTTTAGGTTGAGCTAAATTTTTAAGCAGGTTTTTGTAAGTAAACCAGATGTCGAGGTTCGAAACAACGACGTTAGCTTTATAGGCTTTATCGTTAACTTTTATGCCCTGTACTTCGGATTTAGTTTTATTAGAATATGTAATTTCTTCCACCTTTTGATTGTAATGGAATTTTATTCCCAACTCTTCTGCCAATTTTACCATGGCAGTAACAATACTGTACATCCCGTTTTTTGGAAGAAAGGCTCCATAGTGGTACTCGAAATGTGGAATTATATTCAATGTTGCTGGTGCCTGATAGGGATCGGAACCATTGTAGGTGGCATAACGGTTAAAAAGCTGCGCTATTCTATCGTCTTTAAAGAACAATCTGTTTGCTTTTGCCTGTGTTCTAAAAGCATCAATCTGGGCAAAGCGGAATATAGATTTTAAGGTGTCCCAATGTAGGTAGCTTTTATGTTTATGCAAACTTCTTTCCAGAAATACACGGTGGGTGACCTCATAAATGGTTTTGCTTTTGTTTAAATAGCGTTCAACCTCTTTTGCCGTTGAAGCTGTTTTTTCTTCTATTTCCTTAGCAAATTTATCGAGATCTGCACTTGCACTTAGTCTTAGCCCATCCTCGTAAAAATAACGGCAAACTTCTTTTAGTTTTAGATATCCAAAATAATCTTCAGGGTTTTTACCAGCCAGTTTAAAGAGCTCATCCACGTACTGGGGCATGGTAAAAAGGCTCGGTCCGGTATCGAACCTGAAATCGTTCATTTTTATTTCGGCCAGCTTACCACCAGGTTTTGAATTAGTTTCAAAAACATCAACCTCATAACCCTTTACGGAAAGGCGGATTGCCGATGCAATGCCTGCAATTCCGGCACCGATAACTATTGCTTTTGGTTTAGGCATCAATCTATTTCAACTCCTCTAAATATACCTTCGTTTGTTTTTCGATCTCGTTGGTGGCAAACTTAATGGCCGAACCAACTTTGGTGGTTTCGGATTTTACAGGCATTTTGTTTACGGTTGCCAAGGCATCAGTATACCATTTGGCCCAGACTTCAATAATGTGTTTCTCATCCGTTGCGGTTTTCCCTTTTGCAATTTCTTTTTTGCTCAGTTCAAATTCAGTTTTTAAGCGGGTTAAGGCATCGGTTTTAACTTGCGAAACTGTGGCTATCGCAGTATTTTCGTCTGCAGAAATTAAAGTATAGGCCGCAGTTAAACCACTTATCCCAACATTTTTCATTTCAGTTGGCGAAACTTTGTCAATCCTGTCGTTATCAGTGTGGTAAAACACATCAGTAAAGTGCCACATCAATAATCCCGGAATTTTATTTTGCAAGAATGGTGTGTGGTCGCTGCCACCCTCGAACGGATTATAATTAACTGTCCAGTTGGCAAATTTGCCTTGAGCCTTACAGATATCAAAGATGAAATCATTAAAATAATGTGGGAAAAGATCTTTTTCAGTAACATCGCCTGCGCCCCATTCGGTATGTTTATCCGTTCCCCTTGTCCAGATGGCCGATGGATCAGGCATTTTTTCAATCAGGAATGAGCCGCCGGTTTTTTTAGTGTCCTCGCCAACCATATCCAAACTCATTCCCCACATAATGCCTTTGGCCCGGGTGGTATCTTCGGTAATATATCTTCTTGTTGATACAATTTCATCACCCCATAAAAAAGTGAGGGTACGCTTAGGGCTTATCTTTTTTGCCTGATACAATGCCGCTGTTAACCTTGCCATTTCGGCTAATGTGCCAACGCCGCTTGCATTATCGTTCGCGCCGGGCTCCTGAACGTGTGCGCTAAATACAAAACGTTCATTAGGATTTGCACTGCCTCTAACATTTGCTACTATGGTTAATTCTTCGGAGGGGTAAATTTTAGTCTGAATATTTACTTTTAATTTGGTTTCACCCTTTAAGCAAATCGCTTTTAACTTTTCTTTGGCAGTGTATGATAAAAGCAATGTCCATACTTCACTATTAGCTTTCATGCTCCCAAACTGGATAGATGTTTGGTGAACTTCGGGTTGGGTGTACTTTGGCATCGAATAGCCCAGCACGCCAATGGCTCCGGCTTTAGTGGCTATTTGAAGCAGACGCGATGGACTGTTCTCAGAGAATAGAATTTTTCCTTTAAGGTCCATTTTTTCTATTTCCGCTGGAATTATTTTTTCTATAAAAACCACGTTAGCTATAACACCTCCTGCAGCTGTTGATCCACAATTGATCGGGATCATATTGCGGTTAGTTTTATAAGAAATGAGCGGTTTTGTTTCTCCAATAATATCTATATTGGCATCAACGGGCTCCCAGGTGCTGTTTTTCATCGCTCTTTTTTCGATGCGATAAGTTAAAGGAGCCTCAAATTCATACTGCCTCTGTTCTACAAAACCAGCTTTTTTAAGGATATTTTCTACATATTGTATGCTAGCATTAAAACCTGTGTTGCCGGGTACGCGGAAGTATTTTTCTACAAAGGCAGTTGTTTCGTAGGCATTTTTTTCTATGAAACCAGACCGTGTTAATTTGAAATATTCATCTGTCGAATTTTGTGCGTAACATCCCAATCCCGCAAAAAGCAGGGCAAAAAGTATCTTCGTTTTCATGATTGTTAGTAAAAGCGAAAGATACTAAGAATATTTAATGTTGTTTAGGCGTACCGCTTGCCAGTTTTGCGTTTCAACCCTTCATCAACCGATAATGGGCCTGAACCTACTACCCAAAACATGATGAGCAGAAACAGTACCAATACCGAAAACCATAACTCTGAATTCGGTGTGGAGAAACCCGGTGTAAGGTTGACGAAAAATACTGCGAACAATAAGATTGGAATCTGAATTACAACGGCAAAGCGGGTAACTAAACCTAAAGTAATTAAAACACCCCCAACCAAATGCGCAAATGCAACAACATGAATGGCGACACTGATGAGCATGCCCGAAAAACCAAATACGTTGTTTTGTGTAATCATGTTCTGAAGAACCGAAGTGTCGCTAACAAAAGAAACACCTTTTCCAAAAATGATCAGGCCAAGTACAATCCGAAGATAATCCAGCCATTTTGAGTGATGAACATCTCCCCAATGTTCAATTTTACGGATAACGTTCATAATGAACCTCCATTTTTATGTGAATGATACTTTAAGTTACGGTTTTATATTGATTTATCAAATAAGGGATTGAAAATCAATAGATCGCGATTGTGGTTGTTGTAAAAGGAGTGGTTTAACCATTTGATGTAAAATTAACATAAAATTAATTTATACCGTTTTGGTTTTTGGTATGAATTTAGTATTATTGCTTAAATAGATAGGTTTTTTATCATGAGCAAAGAAATATTAGAGTTTTCTGTACAAGTAGATGAAAAATTTGACCTAAAATTTAACTGGTTGGATGGCTTTTGGGGCGCGGCATTTAAATTTTTCGGAAAATAATTTTTAGAATCGAAAATATGCTAAATCAGTTGTTTTGACTGAGCGGAAAAATATTGCCTGGTCTTTCTTGATTTCTTAGTTTAAACCCTTAACCTTTCTACCCTCAACCTTTATCTCTTTTTTCTATATTTGCAAAATAATGAGTAGAAGAAAACCTGGTACGGTAACTATTGTTCCAAACGTACATATAATCGATATTGCTGAAGAAGGAAAAGGTGTTGGCAAGGCTGACGAATTGGTCATTTTTGTTGATAAGGCTGTTCCCGGCGATGTGGTAGATGTTCGGTTGACCAAAAAGAAAAAGAATTTTGCTGAAGCAATCATCGATCAGCTTCATGAAAAATCAGCATTGCGTACTGATCCTTTTTGCCCTCATTTCGGAACCTGTGGCGGTTGCAAATGGCAGCATATGGGTTACGATGCTCAATTAAAGTTTAAACAGAAAAATGTTGAGGCGGCTCTACAACGTTTAGGTAAAATAGATACATCAGGAACGGAACCAATTTTAGGCTCAGAAAAAAACAGATATTACCGAAATAAATTAGAATTTACTTTTTCGAACAAACGCTGGTTAGAAAAAACCGATGTAGAGCGAGATGAAGATTTTGATATGAACGCACTGGGTTTTCACGTACCATTGCGTTTCGATAAAATTTTAGATATCGAGCATTGTTATCTACAGGATGAGCCTTCTAATTCGATCAGAAACGCAGTACGTAAATATGCTTTAGAAAATGATCTGTCGTTTTACGACTTGCGTAACCATGAAGGCGTTTTGCGTAACCTGATTATCCGTACTTCTAGCACAGGAGAGGTAATGGTTGCTGTGGTATTTGCTTATCCAGAACAGACACAGGTTGATGGTTTGATGGGTTTTCTTAAAAATGAATTTCCACAGATTACTTCTTTGCTGTATATCGTTAATGAAAAAAAGAATGATACTATTTTCGATCAGGATGTAGTGGTTTTCTCAGGTCGCGATCATATTTTCGAAGAAATGGATGGCATCCGTTTTAAAATTGGGGTGAAATCTTTTTATCAGACCAATTCTGATCAAGCCTTCGAACTATATAAAATCACCAGAGATTTTGCCGGATTTAAAGGTGATGAACTGGTTTATGATTTATACACTGGCGCCGGGACGATTGCAAATTTTATTGCCAAAAACGTAAAGCAGGTAGTTGGGGTAGAATATGTACCAACCGCTATTGAAGATGCAAAGTTTAATTCAGCGTTAAATGGCATCGATAATACGGTTTTCTATGCCGGAGATATGAAAGATATTCTTACTTCGGAATTTATATTGGCGCATGGTAAACCAGATGTGGTTATTACCGATCCGCCACGCGCTGGTATGCATGCAGATGTAGTACAGAGATTGCTTGAAATGGAATCTGAAAAAATTGTTTATGTAAGTTGTAATGCGGCCACACAAGCAAGAGATTTAGAGTTATTGAAAGAGAAATACGATGTGGTGCGCATTAAACCGGTGGATATGTTTCCACATACGCAGCACGTAGAGAATGTTGTATTGTTAAGGTTAAAGTAATAGAATGAGTGAATGAATGAAGGATTGAATGAGAGAATGGGGCAATTTGCCTTTAACATTCAACTATTCACTCATTCAAAATTCAATTATTGGTTAAGGTATGGATAGAGAAGAATTATTAGGCGCAACGCCAGAAGATAGCGGAGAACCGCAAAAAAAGCAGGAGAGCCCGCTGGTAAGTTTAGAGAAAGACTTAGAGTTCTATGCTGATGCGATTAAAGAAGTCGCAATCGAGATTATGGTTGAAGGCATTTCCGCCCACCCAATTTTTATCGCGCATCAACATGAGGTGAACATTGGCGAACTTATCTTAAACAAAGAAGAACTTAACACCGATTGGACCATACAAGCTTCTACTTTAGAAGAATTTGTAGAAAAAGGCATCATCAGCAAGGAGAAAAAGGAACCCTTCTTAAAGGTTTATAAAAAACCAGAAGATTTTATGTGTGTATTTGTAATTGTTCCTGAAGGTGCCAACTTTATTTACTATCCGTACAAGAAAGGAAGAGGCTAAGTTTGTAATAACTTAGCTCTTGAATATTATTGAGTTTATTATAAACAATTATTCTTTTTTAAATTCTAAATTAGATATACGTTCGTGATTTAGTGTAAACCCCGTTATTTTGTCATCTGCGTATTTAAATGTAATGTTAGTCGTCCCTGCTTCCCAAATTCTATACTTGTTTTTTTGGAGTAATACTAGGTTTAATCTACCATTCGGCGTAACCAATTGAAAATTGCTGTCTTTTTGAATGATTTTGTAATGTGAATTAATCTCATTGTTATAGAAACTCATTTCACAATTATTAAATGGGGTTATTTCGGTGGTTTTTATTCGTGTTGCCGTAGTGGTTTTTCTATCTTGTATAATCTCTAATTTATTCATCTTCCCACCTATGGCTGGTTTAAACTGAAATGTGATATTGATACTTTTATCAATATAATACAAAGAATCATTCAAGGGTACTATTGGATAAGTGGTTTCATTCCAACTTTGTAAAATAATCAATTTATTGCTGCTGCCGGATACATAGAAAATCTTACTCTTATCATTTTCCAGTTTATAATAACCCGAATAGATCAGTGTGTCCGGATTTACTTTTTTTGAATAAGGTACTTCAATATTCTTTTTTTCTAAATTGTCCAGCTTATTATTTTCTGGATAGATTTCTGTCAAAATTTTATCCGAAATATCATCAGGACCAAAATTGTTTTCAGAACTAATGGTATCATTGTTAGTGAAAACAACAATGCCTAAATCTTCATCTGGAAAATAACGCATAGAAGAGTGGTACCCAGATAAATCTCCACCATGAGATATTAATCTTTTATTTTTGTTCATTGTAACGAACAATCCACCAGCATAAAAAGAAGGGGCGCCATCGTTGGCTTGGCTAACCTCAAGCATGTTTTTCCAAACATTATCTCCAAGAACGGTGTGCTGTTTCATCTCAATAAACCATTTATCCCAATCTGTAATTTCACTATAAACATTTCCCTGGCCCACTGTTTTTGTGTGAAGAATATTTTCAATAAAATTGTTGTTCTCCCATACATAGCCGTTGGCTTTATCAAGAACCTGATGTGTTCTCGAGAAAGCGGTATTATTCATTTTTAATGGTTTAAAAATGTACTTATCGGCATATTTAACTAAATCCATACCTGAGACTTTTTTAATAATTAAGGAAAGTAAAAAATAGCCTGAATTACTATAGCTAAATTGATTGCCCGGAGTAAAATTTAATGAATGTTGACCGGCTATTATTTGATAAGCATTCTCGTCATCGATTAAAGAATTTTCATCAAAATCTACCAGCCAAGTTAGTGTATCGTAATCTCTTAAGCCGCTTTGATGGTGTATAAGGTGGTTTATCGAAATGCTATCCGCATATTTTGGTAAACCTTTGAAATACTTAGAAATTTTATCGCTGGTTTTTAGTTTGCCTTGTTCTTGGAGAAGATAAATGCAGGCAGCAGTAAATTTTTTACCATCCGACGCTATATTAAAAGGTGTTTCAACCGTGTTTTTTCTGTTGGTTTTTAAATCTGCTAAGCCAAAACCTTTCTTGTAGATAAACTGACCATTTTTTACAACCCCAACTGCAAAACCAGGTTCGTTAGGTTTTACGATACCAGATAATACACGGTCGATTCTTTCTGATAATGAGGTTTGCCCATAACCAAGAGTGCTTAATAGAAGAGAAGTAAAGAGGAGAATTAAAAGTTTGTTTTTCATCCGTATAATTTAGTTTCGATTGTGATGAAGCTATCAGATTTATTTATCCCTTGTGTGGTATGAAAAATCATGGAGGCCTAATAAGCTCAAATGTATGATTATTGACGATAAGGAATATGAAAGGGTTGCACGTAATAAAAAAACGCCGCTTTGTATCCACAAAGCAGCGCATTATTATTAACTAAACTAAACTTCTAATTTACGTGATGCACATCTCCACTTTTAGAGCTTGATGTTTTCTTAAGTGAAGCATTTCCCTTATAACTTACATCGCCACCACCACTTGCACTGGCCTCTAAGCCTTTATTTACATAAAGATTTACATCAGAACCACCAGAGGCCTGCACCTTTGCATAATCTGTAATTAATTCATAAGCGTCGATATCGCTACCTCCACTAGATTGAATGGTCATATTTTCTGCTTTGCCTTTTAAATCGAGATCGCTGCCACCGCTTGATTGAATAGATAGATCATTGCAAACAACCGTTAATTTTAAATCCGATCCTCCTGAAGAGCGGATAGCAAGTTTATCTGTTTTGATCTGGTTTTGTGTAAAAACATCCGATCCTCCAGATGCTGCAATTGCATTTAGGGTTTTAAAACTTACATAAGCTTTAATAGTGCGGTTTTTAAACATGCCGCTCCAATTGATCCCGTCTTTAAACTTTATGGTAACATTGCTGCCACTCTGCTCAACAACAATATCTTTTAATGTTTCAGAATCAGATTTTATACTCACACTTTCGCCGCCACCCTGGGTGAGGTATAAATCTATGCCACTGCTTACCCCAATGCTATTAAAGTTTTTAACCGTGAAACTTTTAGTTTCTTGTGCTTTAGCCATATAGCTGGTTACCACGATAAATAAAATGGCGGATGATTTGATAAGGGTTTTCATAATCGTTTTTCGTTAAATGATTTGAAGCTATCATTACGCAGCATTTAGGCAACGATGGCTTCGATTTTGTGTTTTGGTTATAGATTAGACGCATCTCTGATGAAAACGTTGCAAACAATCGAAATTATTTTTCAAATAGTTTGAATTTCATCCTTAAAATCGTTCTTTTTGTATTCAATCCTTTTTATACAATGGCATCGCAATTACTTATTCTCAACAAGAAACAAATTCAGCAGAAAATAGATCGTATCGCTTATCAGATTTTAGAAGATAACCTGAATGAGAAAGAAGTGGTGCTTGCCGGTATTTGGGACCGTGGTTACAAACTAGCGCTAAGGTTAGAAAAGGTGCTTAAAAAAATCTCAGACTTTAAACTTACTTTATTGCGTATCGACCTACAAAAGGAAAGCAGCAAATTGGTTGCTTCGACAGATCTGGATGAAAGCCATTGGAAAAACAAGGTGATCATTATTGTTGATGACGTATTGAACAGCGGTAAAACGCTTGCTTATGGTTTAGGCGTTTTCTTAAATACCCCACATAAAAAAATACGTACAGTAGTTTTGGTTGATCGGAGCCATAAAATTTTTCCTATTGCCACCGATTTTGTTGGTCTTGAACTGGCTACCATCTTAAAAGAGCACGTAGATGTGGTGATGGATGTAGCAGGGGAGGAAGATCGGGTTTATTTGAGCTAGGACGGATGTAAAATGGAAGATTTAGGATGAAATAAGATATACTTTTAATCGAAGTCAAGAATTAGTATAATTCGTCATTTCGACCGAAGTGGAGAAATCTTTGCACAGCACATCAGAAAATCTATATTCCTTATACAAACGAGGACTGTTGTAAAATTTGCAATTCACCTCAATTTTTTGCAATTTCCCGAAATGTATCAGCCCAGAAAAAATAATTTGATCTTCAGCTTTTTTACATGGTACATTCAGTTTATTATCAAAAAAGATTTCGCAGCATTCAATTATGGTGAAGTGAAAGCCAAACCCGATGCATCTGTATTGATTTTAGCCAATCATTTTAGTTGGTGGGACGGTTTTTTCCTCTTTTACATCAATAAAAAAGTATTTAAGAAGCAATTTCATGTCTTAGTGAATGCCGAAAACTATACTAAAGTTGGTTTTCTAAAGTATCTTGGTGCTTTTGCTGCCGAAAATAAAGGTAAAGATGTTTTAGAAACCCTTAATTATGCAGGCAAGCTGTTAGATGATCCTGCAAACCTCGTGCTTGTATTCCCCCAGGGCAAATTGTATTCGAACCACTTAAAAAGTATCAGTTTTGAAAAGGGAGTGATGCAGATAATCAATGCGAGCCAGAAGAAGATCAATATTATTTTTGCTGCTACCTTCATTGATTATTTTGCAGAAAGAAAGCCTTCAGCCTATACTTATTTACAACATTGGGAGAATGAGGAATATGTGAGTTTGCAATTATTAAAAAGCGCCTACAATAAACATTACGATCAATCGGTTGTTAAACAAACTCAGCTAATTGAATGACAATTTTTATTTACGCCGTTTTAATTTTTCTGGTGATCCGGTTTTCGGTTACCGTTTTCAATTTCCTTTCTAACCCTAAGTTGCCGAGAGTGGTTAAACATTATCATGATAAGGTTTCGATTCTAATTCCTGCGAGAAATGAGGCGGCGGATATTTTAGAATTGCTTATTTCAATAAAAGATCAGGATTACACCAATTATGAGGTTATTGTTTTGGATGATAACAGCGATGACAATACTTTCGGTGTGGTCGAAAATTTTTGCCTTACGAACCCGCAATTTAAAGTGGTAAGCGGTAAAGCGTTACCTCAAAACTGGCTTGGGAAAAATTATGCCTGCCACCAGCTTAGCGAATTGGCTACAGGGAAATACCTTTTGTTTATCGATGCAGATGAATCAGTAAAAAGAGGATTGATCAATAGTCTGATCAGCCGGATGGAAATTGGAGGCCTGGCTTTACTAAGTGTTTTTACCAATCAGACTATAAAATCGATAGGCGAGTGGTTAACGGTACCCTTAATGCATTTTATACTGCTAAATTTATTGCCTTTACGATTGGTTAAACTTTCCAAGAACCCAGCATTTGCAGCAGCAAGCGGACAATGCATGTTTTTTAATGCCAATCATTACAAAGAAAACCGTTGGCATGAGCGGGTTAAACACCAGGTTGTGGAAGATGTGGAGATTATGAAGTTGGTAAAACAAGAAAAATTTAATGCAGAGGCCCTTTTAGCCAACGGACTGATTTATTGCAGGATGTACAAGAATTTAGGCGAAAGCTTAAATGGTTTTAGTAAAAATTTACTGGCAGGTTTTGGTAATAACATCATAATATTATTACTTTACCAGCTTTTGGTAACTGTAGGGCCAGTAATTTTAATCTTAAATTTTAATATTGCTTTACTTGTATTACCATTAACTTTAATCGTATTAAGTAGAATGATGATTTCCTATTTATCGGGACAAAATGTTTTGATAAATCTGATTTTACATCCTTTACAGATGTTGTTCTTCTTAATAATTTCATTCATTTCTATAAAAAAACATATTTTTAAAACGAGCACATGGAAGGGCAGAACGATCAAAACGATTTAAAGGTTAAAAGGATTGTAGTAGCAATAATTGTCGTTTTTCATGTGGTTGGCTTGCTTGGCTTCTTAATCCCAGTTGCCCAGCCTTATTTTATCAAACTAGTACCCTTTCATTTGTTGCTGATGTTTGCCGTAATTGTTTTTTCTTACAATGCCGATGTGAAACGTTTATTGTTACTGGTTTCGGGTGTATTTCTCTGTGGCTTTTTAGTCGAGGTATTGGGCGTGCATACCGGAAAGATATTTGGTAGTTATTATTACGGCGATACATTGGGCTACAAAGTTGCTGCAGTTCCATTACTAATGGGCGTAAACTGGGTAATCCTCATTTTCAGTGTAGGGCAAATGATGAAAAGTATGAAAATCAGGCATAGCATTCTGGCTTCGGTTCTTGGTGCTTTTATACTGGTGGGTTTCGATTTCTTTTTGGAACCTGTGGCCATGAAATTTAACTACTGGCAGTGGGACTGGCATGAAATCCCTGTTCAGAATTATGTGGCCTGGTTTATTGTTTCGGTAATTTTGTTAAAGTTTTACTATGCTTTGGGCCTAAAACAACAAAAATATATTGGTGTAGCTATGTTTGCCTCGCAGCTAATCTTTTTTGTTGTCTTATACATGACAACCGGAACAAATATTTTTGCTTAATTTTGTATCGCAATGGGTTACAACTTACAGGTCAACATCGATAAATCATCAGGCTTTTGCTTTGGCGTAGTATATGCCATAGAAATGGCCGAAGATATTCTGGATAACGAAGGTTATTTATATTGCCTTGGCGATATTGTGCATAACGATGAAGAAGTAGAGCGTTTAACCAATCGCGGATTAAAAATCATCGATCACGAAGTATTAAAAAACTTAAGGGACGAAAAGGTTTTAATCAGAGCCCATGGTGAGGCGCCATCAACCTATCAACTGGCTTTAGAAAATAACCTGACTTTAATAGATGCCTCATGTCCTGTTGTGTTGAAATTACAGAATAGGATTAAAAATTCACATGATGACGACGAGCAAGTGCTTATTTTTGGTAAGCATGGGCATGCCGAGGTAATCGGATTACAAGGTCAAACAGATGGGAAGGCGATTGTTTTTCAGGATCTGGCCGAACTGGATAACGTAGAATTGCCTGCTAAATTTACCCTATATAGCCAAACTACTAAAAGCACTGATAAATTCTATCACATTAAAGATGAATTATTAAGCCGTGGTTATGAAGTTAAGGCTAACGATACCATTTGCAGGCAAGTATCTAACCGTTACGAAGAGCTGGAAGATTTTGTAAGTCATTATGATAAAATCGTTTTCGTATCAGGCAAGAAATCGTCTAACGGAAAAGTGCTGTACGATGTTTGTAAAAAACACAACGATAATTCTTATTTCATTTCGAATGTTGAAGAGTTAGATCAAACCTGGTTTAACGAAGACGATAAAGTTGGCATCTGCGGAGCTACATCTACACCAATGTGGCTGATGGAAAAGGTTAAAGCCGCTTTGGAAAAATATTAACTGCAAAATTTATCAATTAATATTTGTTATTTAAATGAAAGCATTATTAATTATAGATATGCAAGTTGGCAGTTTTAAGCCTTACACTTTGCGTTACGATACTTTAGGGCTAATTGAGAGAATAAATAAACTATCAGATTATTTCAGGGCCAATAATGATAAAGTGATGTTTATCCAACATGATGGTACAAAAGAAAACATCTTTTTGCCAAATACTGTTGATTGGGAGGTCTTGCCAGAATTGACCACCAGTCCTACTGATTATATAGTTTCAAAATCAGCTAACGATGCATTTTATAATACAGATTTACATCATCCTAACCAAAAATAACATTACGGAATTGTTTATAACGGGCTGTGCTACCGATTTTTGTATCGATGCAACTGTGAAATCGGCTGTTAGTAAAGATTATAAAATAACTGTTGTTGAAGATGCGCATACCACAGCAAACAGACCTCATTTAAATGCTGCAAAGGTAATTGAACATTACAATTGGATCTGGAGTGAAATGACGCCAACAAACTTTAAAATTCAAGTAGCAAAAACTAAGGATCTGCTTACTTTGTTTAGTTAAAAACAAAGGTTATTAGCTTAACAAACTATAAATTGAAAACGATAAACCTACATACCGGAATTCTGGTTGCGTTAACCGTAATTGTCTGTTGGTTTGTTTCTCTTTATTTCTTGCTTACATGGGATTTTGCCTGGAGCAATCCCTTGGTTTATTTAATGATTGTTGTTCAGATGCATTTGTACACGGGTTTGTTTATTACTGCCCACGATGCGATGCACGGAACGATATCGCCGAACCAAAAAGCAAATAATTTTATTGGCTATCTTTCCGTTTTTCTCTATGCAGGTTTTTTTTATAACCGTTTGTATGCGAAACATCACCAGCACCACAGTCATGTGCATACCGAAAACGATCCGGATTTTGCACCACATGGCTTTTGGAAATGGTATTTCCGTTTCATGCTAAATTATGTCACGATAATTCAATTGGTAATTATGGCGATAGCTTATAATGTTTTAAAAATCTGGATTGATGAAAAGAATCTGCTGTTGTTTTGGGTACTGCCATCCTTATTAAGCACTTTTCAGCTATTTTATTTCGGAACCTATTTGCCGCATAAGGGAGAGCACGATAATGAATACCATTCTTCAACTTTGCAGAAAAATCATTTTGTTGCCTTCATTACCTGTTACTTTTTTGGCTATCATTTAGAACATCACCAAAAACCAGGCATGCCCTGGTGGCGACTGCATAAAATGAAGCGATAGTGGCGGTCGTTGTGTCAGATCTTACCATCTGACACAAAATCAAATCTTTTCTGATTCCAAATATCCGTGGTGTTGGATGTTGCCATCCGACACTAACTAATTTCCAAATAATATTTTACTTGTTCAAATTGCCAGATAGTAATATCAAACAGCATGCTGATGAATTTATAAGCCATTGCCCGATAGCCTGTGGAAGTATGAAATAACAATTTTTGACTAAAAAATGTTTGCAATCACATTTTAAGCATACGGAAAAAGCAATAAAAAGGCGATATTTGCGCCACGAAACATATTCTTTATAGATGAGCAAAAAGGGAATTTTACTGGTAAATTTAGGAACACCTGATAGTCCGGCAACGGCAGATGTTAAAAAATACTTAGATCAATTTTTAATGGACGAGCGGGTAATCGATATCCCTAAGTTGAACAGGACATTATTGGTTAAAGGTATTATTGTTCCTTTCCGTAGCCCTAAAACAGCAAAATTATATAAAGAAATCTGGAATGAGAATGGTTCACCGCTATTGTATTACAGCAAGTTACAGGCTAAAATGCTGCAGGAAAGATTGGGAGACGATTATCATGTAGAACTGGCCATGCGCTACCAAAGTCCGTCAATAGAATCGGCGCTGGCAAACTTAAAAGCAGGTTTGGTAGAGTGCATCCAGGTTATCCCGATGTTTCCTCAGTATGCCTCTGCAAGCACAGGGTCGGTAATGCAATTGGTAATGGAGCTGGTGAGCAGATGGCCAACGGTTCCGCCAATATCATTTGTTAATTCATTCCATGATAATGAACTGATGATTAAAGTTTTTGCAGAAAATGCAAAAAAACATCATGTAGAAAGCTACGATCACGTGTTGTTCAGCTTCCATGGCTTACCTGAGCGTCAACTATTAAAGTGCGATCATACTGGAAGTTACTGTTTGAAAAGTGCCGATTGCTGCCAGACATTAAATGATACCAATAAATTCTGTTATTCTGCACAAGGACATGATACGGCCAGATTAATTGCCAAAGAATTAAATCTCTCAAAAGATCAATATACCGTTTGTTTCCAATCGCGCTTAGGGAAAGAGCCATGGGTACAACCCTATACTACCGATGTGTTGAAAAAATTAGCTGGCAAAGGCAAAAAACGTCTTCTGGTTTTTAGCCCTGCTTTTGTGGCCGATTGTTTAGAAACGCTTTACGAAATCACGGTAGAGTACCACGAAGAGTTTAAGGCTTTGGGTGGTGAACATGTTCAGTTGGTAGAAAGTTTAAACGATAGTCCTGTGTTTATCGAGGCCCTGGCCGGAATGGTTAAATAGTTAAATATGGCGAGCTTTATTATTTTAATGGGCGTTTCGGGAAGTGGTAAAACAGTAATTGGAAAAGCGCTGGCACCAAGAATAAATGCTGAATTTATAGACGGCGATAACCTGCATTCGCAACGGAATGTAGATAAAATGGCTGCCGGGATTCCCTTAACAGATGCCGATCGTTTAGATTGGCTACAACTGATTGCGAAAGTTGGTCGCGAACATGTTGCTCATGGGGCAACATGCATTATTGCCTGTTCTGCATTGAAAAAATCTTACCGCGATTTGCTAAGAACAGATAATACATCAATCTGCTTTGTTTATTTAAAAGGAAGTTTCGATTTAATACACGATCGGATTGCTAAGCGATCTCATCAATATATGCCGAGCAGCTTATTGAAAAGTCAGTTTGAAACATTGGAAGAGCCTCATGCTGATGAACAAGATGTGATAACGGTTTCAATCGATCAAAGTATCCCCCAAATTGTTGAAGAAATTGCTAAGGCTGATCTGATTTCGTAATCATCGAAATAATCTGATCGGTTGCACCTTTTTTATCCTTAACATACCTTTTGGCTTGGTCTGCAGCATTTTTATTTTCCAAAAAGCCTTCAAAAGTCTTAATCAATTCCTCAACAGAAGATATACTTTTGGCTGCACCTATGGCAATTAGATCTTTTGCTTCCTGAAATTTATCGTATTTTGGGCCGAAAATTACAGGCAAACCAAACGCTGCAGCTTCTAAAGTGTTATGTATTCCTGTTCCAAAACCACCACCGATATAGGCTACCTTTCCGTATTGATAGAGAGAAGAAAGCATGCCGATGTTGTCGATTATTAAGATTTGAGATTTGTGATCTGAGATCTGAGATTTGAGATCTGAAAACCGCACACTGCCAACTGAAAACTGTTTCTCGATACTTTCAATATGGCTTTCGTGGATCTCGTGTGGCGCGAGAATAAACTTCCAGCTGGGATATTTTTCAGGTAAAGCCGATAATATTTTTTCATCTTCAGGCCAGGTACTTCCACAAACTAATGTAGGGGAGCTGCCGATAAAACTTTCGATTAGGCTAAGCTGCTTGGGCGATTGCGCATTTTCGTAAACACGGTCGAAACGGGTATCACCATTTATTGTGACATTATTTAATCCGATCGATTTTAAAAGATTTTTACTTTCCTCATTTTGTACGAAAAAGTAAGTAACAGATTTTAAAATATTGCGGTAAAAGCCACCGTACCATTTAAAAAATGCCTGACTTTCTCTAAAAATACCTGAAATCACATATAAAGGAATTTCACGGTCTTTTAATTCTTTAAAATAGAAATGCCAAAATTCGTATTTGGTAAAAATAGCCATTTCGGGATTAATGCTTGCTATAAAACGTTTGGCATTGGCTGCAGTATCAATGGGGAGGTAAAATACATCTGCCAGTGCATAATTTTTCCGGATTTCGTATCCCGAAGGGGAGAAAAAAGTAACCACAATTTTTTTAGCTGGATAAAGCGATTTTAGTTTTTCTAAAACCGGTCGGCCCTGTTCAAATTCGCCCAAAGAAGCAAAATGAAACCATATGTGTTTTTCGCTCGGATTAATTTTCTGGGCAATTTGTGTATAGCTATTTTTACGGCCATTTATAAACAGTTTAGCCTTAGGATTGAATAATGAAAATATCCTGATAAGCAAAGTGTAAAGCCGAATTCCGATTATGTAAAGCAAAAGCATTAGTGTAATTTCATATCTTCGTGCCAAGATAAAACGAATATATTTAAAAAGCTTAAAAATATATGGAATCGTCGCGATTTGGCCTATCATTCAATACAATAAATAGACAGATCATGATTATTCCAAAGCAGCTAAAAAGTAACCGAGCTTGCGGGCTCATTATAACCGATAAAAAACAATTTAATATTGTTTAATAAATTATAACAGATGAAGATAGCCGTTATTGGTACCGGATACGTAGGTTTAGTTACCGGAACCTGTTTAGCAGAAACAGGAAATGATGTAATATGTGTTGACATTAATGAAGCGAAAGTAAAGCAGATGCAGGCCGGTGAAGTACCGATTTACGAGCCTGGTTTAGATCTTTTGTTCCATAGAAATATAGAACAGGAAAGGTTGACTTTTACAACAAACCTTGCAGAGGCTGTAAAAGATGCGCAGATTATTTTTATGGCTTTGCCAACGCCTCCAGGTGGAGATGGCGCTGCTGATCTTTCTTATATTTTAGGCGCTGCAAAGGATATTTCAAAACTGATTACCGAATATAAGGTCATCGTAAATAAATCAACGGTTCCGGTTGGAACAGCTGATAAGGTAAAGGCTGTTTTTGCCGAAAATACTTCGATTGAAGTAGATGTGGTATCCAATCCTGAGTTTTTAAGGGAGGGTGTAGCGGTTGATGATTTTATGAAACCTGATCGTGTGGTTTTAGGAACTAAAAGCGAAAGGGCAAAAAAGCTAATGACTGAATTATATGGTCCTTACGTGCGTCAGGGGAATCCGATTCTTTTTATGGATGAGCGTTCTTCTGAATTGACTAAATATGCGGCAAACTCTTTCCTCGCCACCAAAATCACCTTCATGAACGAGGTTGCCAACCTTTGCGAACTGGTAGGGGCTGATGTAGATGCGGTAAGAAGAGGCATTGGTTCTGATGACCGTATCGGTAAACGTTTCCTTTTTCCAGGGGTAGGTTATGGCGGCTCATGTTTCCCGAAAGATGTTCAGGCACTGGTAAAATCATCTGATGATTATGCCTACGATTTTCAGATCCTGAAATCGGTAATGGAGGTTAACGAAAGACAAAAAACAATCCTGGTTGATAAGGTGCTTAAATATTACAAGGGCGATATCAAAGGCAAACATTTTGCACTTTGGGGACTGGCCTTTAAACCAGAAACCGACGATATCCGCGAGGCACCGGCCTTATACATTATCGATGCGCTGGTTAAGAACGGCGCAACCGTTACCGTGTTCGATCCTGAGGCCATGACCAATGTTAAAAACGTTATCGGCGATCAGGTAAATTATGCTAAAAACCAATACGAAGCTTTAGAAGGTGCTGACGCACTGTTAATTGCAACAGAATGGTCGGTTTTCCGTAACCCTGATTTTGAGAAAATCGACAACATCTTGAAAAATAAAGTGGTTTTCGACGGTCGAAATTTGTACGATTTGCAAAAAATGATCGATCTTGGCTATTATTATAACAGCATAGGTAGACAACTATTAACCCCCTAGCCCCCTGAAGGGGAGACTAAGCATAATGTGCAGTTTAAGGGCGTTTTTAAAAAAAAAGAATATGAACGAAAGAAAGGAAAAGTCCCCTTTAGGGGATTTAGTGGGTAGAAAGAGAATATTGATTACAGGTGCAGCCGGATTTTTAGGTTCGCACCTTTGTGATCGTTTTGTGAAAGAGGGTTATCACGTTATCGGAATGGATAACCTGATTACAGGCGATATGGCAAATATCGAACACCTGTTCAAGCTGGAGAATTTCGAGTTTTATAACCATGATGTTTCCAAATTTGTACACGTTCCAGGCAAGCTTCATTACATTTTACACTTTGCCTCACCTGCAAGTCCGATCGATTATCTTAAAATCCCTATCCAGACACTTAAAGTAGGTTCGTTGGGTACCCATAACCTTTTGGGTTTGGCCCGTAATAAAAATGCAAGGATGCTGATTGCTTCAACTTCTGAAGTATATGGCGATCCAAATGTAAATCCTCAGCCAGAGGAATATTGGGGTAACGTAAATCCAGTTGGTCCACGCGGCGTTTACGATGAAGCCAAACGTTTTCAGGAAGCTATCACCATGGCCTACCATACTTTTCATAGTGTAGAAACCAGAATTGTAAGGATCTTTAACACTTATGGCCCTAGAATGCGCCTGAATGATGGCCGTGTTTTACCTGCTTTTATCGGACAGGCATTAAGAGGCGAAGATTTAACTATCTTTGGAGATGGAAGTCAGACACGTTCTTTCTGTTATGTTGATGACTTGATCGAAGGAATTTATCGTTTATTGATGAGTGATTATGCGCAGCCGGTAAACATTGGTAATCCGGATGAAATCACCATCAAGCAGTTCTGCGAGGAAATTATCAAACTTACAGGCACCACGCAGAAAATTGTTTATAAAGAACTTCCGCAGGATGATCCTAAACAACGCAGACCTGATATTACCAAAGCGAGAGCGATATTGGGATGGGAGCCAAAAATAGGCCGTGCTGAAGGATTGAAGATTACATACGAATATTTTAAATCATTGCCTGCAGAGGCTTTGGAGAAGATAGATCATAAAGATTTTACCACATTTAACCGTTAAAATGGCAAAAATATTAGTTACTGGTGGAACAGGATACATAGGTTCGCACACAGCAGTAGAGTTACATAACGCAGGATACGAAGTCGTAATTGTAGATAACCTTTCTAATTCGAACATCAAAATTTTAACCCAGCTTCATGCCATTACTGGCAAATGGTTCGATTTTCATGAAATCGATCTACAGGATGATAGAGCAGTTCAGGAATTTGCAGAAAACCATACTGATATTGATGGAATTATCCATTTTGCAGCATCAAAAGCTGTTGGCGAATCGGTAGAACAACCCTTAAAGTATTATAAAAACAATTTTTACGGTTTAATTAACCTTTTAACTTCATTTAACAGGAAGATAAATTTTGTGTTTTCTTCATCTTGTACCGTTTATGGTCAGCCAGAAACCTTACCTGTAACCGAAGCCGCGCCGGTACAGAAAGCCGAATCTCCTTATGGAAATACCAAGCAGATTGCCGAAGAAATATTAGCAGAAACAGCTGCAGTAACACCCGATTTAAATGTAATTGCTTTGCGCTATTTTAACCCGGTTGGTGCACACGAAACCGCTTTGATCGGTGAACTACCAAATGGTGTTCCAGCCAATCTTGTTCCTTTCATCACTCAATCGGCTATTGGCAAACGCGGCCCGATTACGGTTTATGGCGACGATTACAATACGCCTGATGGTTCTGCCATCCGCGATTATATCCATGTGGTTGATCTGGCAAAGGCACACGTTGCGGCGATCAAGAAACTGGAAGAAGGGAATCCCAACGGTAATTACGATGTTTTCAATATTGGTACCGGTAGAGGTTCTTCAGTTTTAGAAATTATTGCAGCTTTCGAAAAAGTGAACGGAGAGAAACTTGAGTATAAAATCGGTCCAAGAAGGGCAGGTGATATTGTTCAGATTTATGGCGACGTTCAAAAATCGAACAAAGAACTGGGCTGGAAAGCCAATCTTGATATCAATGAGATGATGCGCTCTGCATGGGAGTGGGAAAAATACATCAAGGCTAACCCTTTTTAAATGAAGTTATCGGAGCACAAGGATCTAAAAACTGCTATAACAGAATTGCCTGTCAAAGAAAAAGACAAGCTATTGCTGCGTTTGGTGGCCAAAGATAAAGTGCTTACAGAGCATCTTCATTATAAATTATTAGAAGATGAAACCGATTTGGAAGATCGGAAGGAAAGGATTAAAGCCGATGTGGAAGAACAGGTGCTGGAACTGAAAAAACTAAATGCCAAGGAGGCATTGGTAAAGGTCCGGAAGATGATTACCTCGGTTAATCACTTTTATAAAGTGACTAAAGATCCTGTTGGTGAAGTAGAATTGAAACTGTTTATCCTCAATGCCATCCCTTTTGATTATAAGAAATCAATTTTTGGTTATCGCGATTTTATGATGCTTTTTAGTATATTTTACTTAAAAACTGTCGCGGTAACCATAAATAAATTCAAGAAACTGCACGAAGACCTGCAGTTTGATTTAAGTGAAGACTTAAATAATTTGCTCGATAAAATCTATTCCTCTAAATTAGCCGGTGCAGCAGAGGCAAGTAATTTGCCAAAAGAGATAAGTTAAAGCTATGATCTACCATGATGTTCGGATTATTTAAAAAGAAAAAAATAGCACCCGAATTTAATTTCTCCGGTATCGGAACAGATATGCACTCTCACATTATTCCGGGGATTGATGATGGTGCACAAACGCTTAAAGATTCTTTCCTTTTGGCCAAAAAATTTAAAGCTTTAGGTTATAAGAAACTGATTGCTACTCCGCACATCATGGCCGATTATTTTCGAAATACGCCCGACACCATTAACCGTGGCCTGGATACATTGAGAAAAGGTTTGCAAGAAATCGAACTGGATCTCGAAGTTGATGCCGCTGCCGAATATTATCTGGATGAAACGCTGGAAAAAAAGATTAAACAAAAAGAGGTGTTAACTTTTGGGAATAATTATCTTCTGTTTGAATTATCCTATATAAATGCTCCTCAGAACCTGATCGATTTTATAAAGATGATGCAGGATGCCGGATATAAGCCTGTGTTGGCGCATCCTGAACGTTACCCTTACTACTACAATTCCTTTGAAAGTTATCATCAGATCAGAGAAACCGGCTGCCTGTTGCAAATGAATGGTATTGCTTTAACAGGTTATTATGGCGCTGTTGCAAAAAAAGTAGCTGGAGAAATGGTGGAAAATCACATGATCGATTTTGTAGGCAGCGATATGCACCATTTAAAACATGCTGCAGCGCTCGAAGATAGCCTTAGTACGCCCTTAATGCAACAACTGCTTACCCAGTCTCAATTGAATAACGCGTTGCTTTAGGCCCCTGAATCCCCTAAAGGGGACTTTGCCTCACTGACGGTAATAACAAATCTTTAAAAAAACGTTTTTTTGAACTAAGCGAAGGGTAAAATATAGATTTACCGTTGTTATATACTCCCTGCAATTAACTCCCCTTTAGGGGCTGGGGGTTATTCGTACCTCAAGGCCTCTACAGGATCTAGTTTCGATGCCTTTTTAGCAGGATAATATCCAGATAGGATTCCTACAAGTACACATAATACAAAACCGCCAATAATAAACAGCCAAGGGATTAAGAATGCGCCACCCATGGCCAGTGAGATGAGGTTCCCTAAAACTATTCCCAGAAAAATGCCCAAAGCGCCACCCATTAAACAAATTACTACAGCCTCGATCAAGAACTGGCGGCGAATTACCTTCGGATTTGCGCCAATGGCTTTACGGATACCAATTTCGCGTGTACGTTCAGTAACCGAAACGAGCATGATATTCATTAAGCCTATTGAGGCTCCAATTAGGGTAATAACTCCAATGGCAACACCACCAATAGCCACAAAGGCCAAATTTTCGAATAAAGTTTGAGCAATAGCATCACTCTTGGTAATCTCGAAATTATTGGTTTCATTCACCTTTACCTTGCGGATATTTCTGAATAGCGCAGTAGATTCTCCAATAATGTTTTCCTGCATCTCATTGCTGGGTACCATTACCGTTATGGTATAAGATGGATTGGCATTGGCGTTAATCTGCTTCGCTTTTAGCAAAGGCACATAAACAGCTCTATCGCCGCTAAAGCCCATACTTGATCCTTTTTTCTCTAATATGCCAACAATTTTAAAGCGGTTATTACCTACGTTGATCAGTTTGTCCAAAGGATCGGAGTCTTTAAATAATTTTTCAACTACTTCGCCACCAACAATACAAACATTGCTTCCAAGTTGTATTTCGGAAACACTAAAATTTCTTCCTTGTGATAAATTTAATCCCTGAGAGGCTAAGCCATTTTCATCTATACCCTGAACATTAATGTTGGGATTGGTTTTTAAACTCCCATATTTTATGGTAGAACCACCGCTGGCAAAAACGCTTACGGCAACAGTTGCGGGTGTATTCAGACTATCTTTAAATTTAACGGCATCTTCGTAGCGGATGGCTTTAAAAGGTTTAGGGCGTTTGCCATTTCCGATTCTAATTCCTGTACCGCGGTTTCTGATGGTAAAAGAGTTGGCTCCCATGCTACTAAAAGCATCGGTCATACTTTTCTTTACAGCATCTAGAGTGGTTAAAATCCCAACCAAAGCCATTAAACCAATGGCAATAATTAAGGCGGTAAGCATAGTACGCAAGCGGTTCGCTTTAATGGATTCTAATGCCAGTCTGATGTTTTCTCTGTAATTCATTTAGTATTGCGGTAAGCGTTTGGCGGGCAAAGCTTGTAAAAATAAAAAAAGTCCCGATGTTTAGACAAGGGGACTGCACTATATGTTACAATAATATTTTATTTATGCCGAGAAACTCGTGCCGCAGCCACATGTGCTGGTTGCATTAGGGTTAACGAAAGTAAAACCACGAGAATTTAATCCATCCTGCCAATCGATCATCATGCCCATTAAGTACATCTGGTGCGCTTTGTTCATGAAAACCTTCATGCCGTCAATTAAATACTCCTGATCGCCTTCTTTTCTCTGGTCGAAACCTAAAATGTAATTCATACCAGCGCAACCGCCACCTTCTACGCCAACACGTAATCCGTAATCTTCACTAATCTCCTGCTGATCCTTTAATTTATATAACTCTTTGGCTGCCCCTTCAGAAAAAGTAACTGGTGCAAATGCTGTATCAACTGTTGTGCTCATGTTATTTAAATTTTATCTGTTACAAATATAAATAATAATGCACATTTTTGCTTTTAACGGTCTGTTAATATTACCGTAATTAAACAATACTTATGAATACCCAACAAATTTTAGTTGATATAGTGATTTTATTTGCAGGCATTTTCGCTGCACTAATGGCTGTTTATTATATTTTAAAGAACGATATTCAACGTTTTTTTAACTTAAAAACCATCGAGCTGAGCAAAGAAAGTCGGGCACATATTTTGCCTTTGCGCTTACAGGCACACGAGCGTTTAATTATTTTTATCGATCGTATTAACCCTGTAAATTTGCTTGTTCGCCTGCATCAGCAAGGAATTGCCATTGCAACTTTACAAGCTGGTATTTTAAATGAAATCCGTTCGGAGTACCAACATAATATTACCCAGCAGTTGTATGTAGATAGTGTAACCTGGGGTGTGGTGCGTAAATTAAAAGACGACACCATTGCCATGATTAACAATGCAGTACAAGGTTTACCTGCTGATGCGAATGGAATTGAATTGAGTAAAGCAATTTTACAGCACATGGCTAGCATCGATGAAAATCCTTACGATTTAACCATCGAACTGATCAAGAAAGATATCCATAGTTTATTTTAAAGGGAGAATCGTTTGAAGCGGTTAATTGTTTTAAACTGATTGGAAAAATATGCACGGTTAATCAATTAACCAGTTTCAACAATTAACCTTAATGCAACACATGGCCGGACCAATGAACCAATGACCATTGAACACTGATGAACTAACCAATTATGAGCAAAAAAAAGCACACTACCACCTCAGGTATTGAAATAAAAGCGCTGTATACCGAAGCGAAGCCAATGGAAGAGCTGCCTGGAGAATTCCCTTTTACCAGGGGGATTCAGAAGGATATGTACCGCGGCCGCTTGTGGACGATGCGGCAGTATGCTGGTTTTTCAACCGCTGAGGAATCAAACAAGCGTTATCATTATTTATTGGCTCAGGGAACAACGGGCTTATCTGTTGCTTTTGATCTTCCAACACAGATCGGTTATGACTCTGATCATGAAATGGCCGACGGAGAGGTGGGCAAGGTGGGCGTGGCTATCGATTCCTTAAAGGATATTGAAACTTTATTTGATGGTATTGAGCTGAAAGACATCACTACTTCGATGACGATTAATGCAACGGCTTCAATTTTACTGGCCATGTATATTGCGCTGGCTAAAAAACAAGGTGCAGATTTAAAACAGATTTCGGGGACGATACAGAATGATATCTTAAAAGAATATGCTGCGAGAGGCACATATATCTATCCGCCAAAGCAATCCATGCGTTTAATTACCGATATTTTTGAGTTCTGTAGCAAAGAAGTGCCGAAGTGGAATACCATTTCTATATCTGGCTACCACATTCGTGAAGCTGGATCAACCGCTGTGCAAGAACTTGCTTTTACATTGGCTAACGGCAAAACCTACTTACAAGCAGCTCTGGATAAAGGTTTAGATATTAATGTGTTTGCGAAACGGTTATCGTTCTTCTTCAATTGCCACAATAATTTCTTTGAAGAAATAGCTAAATTTAGGGCTGCAAGGCGGATGTGGGCGAAAATTACCAAAGATCTGGGTGCCACAGACGAAAAGGCGCAGATGTTAAGATTTCATACGCAGACCGGAGGCTCAACCTTAACGGCGCAACAACCATTAAACAATGTAATCAGGGTAAGCAATCAGGCTATGGCTGCAGTTCTAGGCGGAACCCAATCCTTACATACCAATGGTTATGATGAAGCGCTTTCGCTCCCAACCGAATCGGCTGCAAAAATTGCTTTACGTACCCAGCAGATCATTGCCTTCGAGAGCGGCGTTACCGACACCGTAGATCCATTGGCTGGATCGTTCTTTGTAGAAAGCTTAACCGATGAAGTAGAGGCTGCTGCCTGGGCTTATATCGACCAGATCGATGCAATGGGTGGCTCGGTTAATGCAATCGAAAGCAACTATATGCAAAATGAGATTGCTGATGCAGCTTACCAATATCAAAAAGAAATCGAAAATGGCGGAAGGATCTCGGTAGGTGTAAATAAATTTACCCAAGAGGAAGAAGGCCTGACAGAGGTTTTTAATATTGATGATTCAATCCGCAAACTGCAAACTGAAAAGCTGGAAGACTTAAAAACAACCCGAGATAACGACGCTGTAGAAAAAGCATTGCAAAGCTTACATGAGGCGGCTAATGGCGAAGACAATCTGATGCCATTGATTATAGATGCTGTTGAAAAGTATGCTACTCTTGGCGAAATTGCAGATGTGTTTAGGAGGACTTTCGGCGTTTACTAAGGAAATTTAAGCACCCTGATTCTGTACTTTATCCAGATTAAAACTACAGGTGTTTTTCTTTTCACGAAACGATGGTAATATGAACAAATACTCCGCTAATTGATTTTTGAAATAATGGGCTAAAGTGTCGTAAAATTCATACAAAAAAATAGCATAATGAAATAATAAAATATCAATTTTAACGACTGACTTAAATTAATATTAATTTATTTATCTTATGGCTTTGATTTTCAGTTTATTCGAGATTAAAAAAGACTAAAACGCTTAACCAGTACCTAAAATGGCTTAGATTTTGCTTTTTCAACCGCAATTAGAAGTGATGAAGGTATATTGATGTTAAATAATGGTTAATGTGGATAACCAGTGTTAATAAATAGTTATCAACATAAAAAATTGAGGTTAAGTGGGCTACTATATTCCTTATCAGTGCGTTACGATTTATTTGAAATTTTTGTTTAAAATGTTGATAATTTTCTCAATATTCGTAGTCCCTAAACGGACCATCCCTTTAATTCGAATAGGCACTGTAAACCAATAAATTATAGAAATCGCAATGGAAAAAACTTGTACAGAAGTATGGAAGAACTGTCTTCAAATTATTAAGGATAACATTCCGAGTCAAAGTTTCAAAACTTGGTTCGAGCCAATAACAGCCCTTAAATTGGAAGGTAAGGTTTTAACTATACAGGTGCCAAGTTTGTTCTTTTACGAATGGCTTGAAGAACATTATGTGGGCTTGCTGCGCAAGACTGTAAAAAAACAACTTGGAGAGGATGGCAGGTTGGAATATAACATCGTTGTAGATAAATCATCAAACAGCGGTAATCCTTATACTACCAATATGCCCTCAAATGGAAATGGAGCGGAGGCAAAGGTACAATCGATGCCGATTCCGGTTTCCATTAATAAGGATATTAAAAACCCTTTTATTATCCCTGGATTAAAAAAATTAAATGTTGATCCACAATTAAACTCTAACTATACTTTCGAAAATTATATTGAGGGAGATTGCAACCGCTTGGCGCGTTCTGCAGGTTACGCTGTAGCTGCTAAACCAGGAGGTACATCTTTTAATCCTTTAATGATTTACGGTGGAGTAGGTTTGGGTAAAACACACCTGGCGCAGGCGATCGGTAACGAGATTAAACGCAGCATGCCAGATAAGTTGGTGATCTATGTAAGCTGTGAGAAGTTCTGCCAGCAGTTTGTAGATTCATTAAAAAACAACACCATTAACGATTTCGTTAACTTTTATCAGGCAATGGATGTGATCATTATGGATGATGTACACAACTTTGCAGGTAAAGAAAAAACACAGGATATTTTCTTCCATATTTTTAATCACCTACATCAATCGGGCAAACAGGTAATCTTAACATCTGATAAAGCGCCTAAAGATTTAGCTGGTTTGGAAGAGCGTTTGTTAAGCCGTTTTAAATGGGGTTTATCTGCAGATCTACAGATCCCTGATCTGGAAACGCGTATTGCTATTTTAAGAAAGAAAATGTATGCTGACGGTATTGAGTTACCAGGCGAAGTGGTAGAATATGTGGCTCACAACATTGATAACAATGTGCGTGAATTAGAGGGCGCTATGGTATCTCTTTTGGCACAGGCCACTTTGAATAAAAAAGAAATCGATTTAGCCCTTGCTAAGCAAATGTTGAAGAACTTTATCAAAAATACTTCTAAAGAAATTTCAATGGAATATATCCAGAAATTGGTTTGTGAGTATTTTGAGGTTCCTGTTGATATGGTTAAATCGCAAACACGTAAACGCGAAATTGTTCAGGCACGTCAGATTTCGATGTACCTTTCTAAAAGCCATACTAAATCATCTTTGAAAACGATTGGTGCTTTCTTTGGTGGCCGCGATCACAGTACCGTAATTTATGCTTGCCAAACGGTAGAAGATTTAATCGATACTGATAAAAAGTTTAAAGCTTACGTACACGATATCCAAAAGAAATTAAAAATGAGCTAAACTAAGTTCTAGAACAGAAAGATAGAAGGGTTTAAATAAAATCTTTCGTTCATGTGCAAAAGTTTATGCGTTAACAGTAAAGGCCAGATAAAATACCTGGCCTTTACTTTTTGCCCTCTATCAGCTTATAAAAATCTTCTTTGTACAGATCGCCAAAAGGAATAACCGCATCGCCAATGTATATCCTGGCTCTTTCGATACTATTTATCTTTTTTACCGCAACAATGAAAGATCTATGTACCCTGATAAATTGCTTTTTGGGGAGCTGTTCTTCAGTTTTCTTTATACTTTGAAGCGACAGGATTTTGTCTGTTTTGGTCTGTATAGCTACATAATTTTGCATGCCTTCTACGAAAAGGATATCATCTGTATTGATTCTGATCAATTTATATTCAGTTTTTACAAAGATGAAGTCATTTTCGGATTCTGCGGGTTGATTAGTGATGCTTGCTTGCACCGGTGCCGTTAAACTGAAATGGCGCATAACTTTTTGTACTGCTTTATAAAAACGCTCAAAAGATACCGGCTTAAGAAGATAATCAATCGCATTGTTTTCAAAACCATCCAATGCGTATTCTGCATATGCCGTAGTCAGGATAATCAGGCATTTTTCGTTCACAATTTTCATAAACTGTACACCGTTGAGCTGCGGCATCTGTATATCCAGAAAAACAAGTTCTATTTCATTTTTCATCACATATCCTAAAGCCTCTAATGGGTTGGTACTGCTAAAAGCAAGCGTTAGGTCTGGAATTTTACTGATATAATCATTGAGGATATCGATAGCAAGCGGCTTATCATCCACAACTACGCAACGGATCATATGTTTTCTATATTCAGGTGAACGGTAAAGGTATCATTTTCATCAATAATTTCAAGCTTATGCCGATCGGGGTAAATCAGTGCCAATCTTCTCTGTACGTTGGCCAGCCCTATACCACCGGTTTTATCCTTGTAGTCCTTATTCTTTTTATTGAAAACTTCAAAATCAAAATCGCTTTCATTGATAGACAGTTTAATCCTTACGGGGTTTTTAGGGTCATTTACAATTCCGTGTTTAAAAGCATTCTCTATAAAATTGATCAATATCAGCGGCGCAATCTTCTTGTTTTTATAATCCCCATTAATTTCGAGATCGATATAAGCGCTACCTTTTTGCCCTATTTCGAATAACTCTACCACATTTTTCAGATAATTGATTTCCCTTTCAACCGAAGCAAACCTATCGTTGCTCTCTTTAAGCATGTACCTAAGCAGTTCCGATAATTTTAATACCGCGTCGGGTGCCATCTCTGCTTTTTGGTAGGTTAATGAATAAATATCGTTCAGGGTATTAAATAAAAAATGCGGGTTAATCTGCGATTTTAAGTAAGCCAATTCTGTTATGGCTTGTTCTTTCTCCAGTTCCTGTTGTTTTTTTTGTGTTTCAAAATATTCGCCAACATAACTTATAGCTATGCTGAAGAAAATGTATACATAGTTTTCGAACAGTAAAGTTTGGAATGATAACCAAAAATTCAGCTTATCTATATATACATAAGAGTACCAGCCGAACTTTTGTGGGAGCAGCGTTGCATATACATATTTATGGATAGGGGCCAGTAAGGAGAAAAGAATAAAAAGTGCTGCTATGTAAAGTGCAATTTTTTTTGTCCTGACCAGTTTTGGAACCAATACTAAAAAATTGGCGTAGAAAATGCATACCGGGAAAAAAAGCACAATAAGCTTAACGCTTAAAGTTGATATAATGGTTGCAAGATTTAAATCGTTAAGATTGTAGGTTTGAAAACCAAATAAAAACTCTTTTAGCCATAAAATGAGCCAATAGCCAATGTGTAAGTATATAAAATACGCTTTCTTCATTTCCGAAATTTGCTAAAAATACTATAATCACCTTATAAAGGCACTTTAAAAAGTATAAAACCCTGAATTTTATACACCAAAGCCGGAATTATCATGTTTTAGCCTTTTTAAACTAAAAAGGGTATTCAGCAATGAAATTTTGGGTTTGATCAATTACATCCTTTATTATTTTCTTTTCCTGTCAATTTTGGAGAAAATTAATCATCAGGAAATGAGAAATCTAGTTAAACTAAAATGCTGTTTTTATACCTCATTGCTAATGTGTGCTGTTTGCCATGCTCGTGCACAACCTATAAATGAAACCGAGAAATACTTTCTCTTTTTTAAAACCTGGAATTTCCTGAAATATTATCATCCACAATTTGCAAGTGGAAAAAAGGATGCAGATGCTGTTTTTATGAAAAACCAGAGCCTGTTGGATGATATTAGTGGTAAGGCTGAGCTCAATGCATTTTTGATGGGGATGATTATTGATCTCGGTACCGATAAAAAGGATCTGAAAAATACTAATCTACCTGTTTTGGAAGTTAATCCCTTACATAAATGGTATCTGAAAAATGTGCTGATCAATGCTGAACTGAAAAATGAACTATTTGGTGTTTACACGCACCGCAATACCGTTGGGAAACATTATGTGCCAACACTTAACTACACCTCAGAAATCCCCAACGAGCGGAAATACAAATTCCCAGATTCAATAAACCTGCCTTTGGGCATGAGGCTATTAGCGCTGGCCAAGCTACAAGGAGTGATCGATTACCTCTATCCACACAAAGGTTTAATGAATGAAGACTGGGATCAAACAGTGAAGAACAATATCCTGCTGTTTAAAAACTGTCCTTCCCGCATGGATTATGAAGTCCTGCTCCTTAAAATTGTGGCCAAACTAAACGATACCCATGCCTACAACCGCTTTTACGATGACCTAATTTATAAAAGAGAAATCTTTAAAAATAGTTATTACCCTCCTTTCGATTACCAGATTATCGACAACAAAATATTGGTTAAGGGAATTATCGTTCCAGATCTATGTACAGAAGCAGGCATTAAGGCTGGTGATTTAATCACGGCGGTTAATGGAGTAGCGGTGAAGAAACTGATCGACGGTCTCAAAAAACTGCTTTCTGCTTCGAACCGGAATGTCTTGGTTTATAAATTGAACAATTACATCACCAATTTGATGTGGCGCGGTGATTCTTCTCGATTTCGTTTAGCTGTTTCTTCATCGGGAAAGAAAAAAGTGCATTCGGTAGCTTTTGTAACGACAAAAAATGGTGTAGCTATTAAGTCGATTAACAGTTACATGAATGCCAAATTGAAGGTTGCGGACAGTATTTTGCCATTTCGGGTGATGGATAATGAAATCGCTTATTTTAATATCGATAAAGTACATGAGTTGTTAAATGACGTACATGATGATCATTTGGATACAAAAATGGATTCTATTTTAAACTTAGCTGCAAAACAAAAAGGAATGATCTTCGATATGCGGGGTTACCCACATTGGGGTGGTTTTGTTTTTCACTACATCTATAAAAAATTCTCAAAACAGAATAACCTTTTTGCGCAGTATTTTCAGGCTGACACCCAAAATCTTGGAAGCTTTACTGCTATCCCGAATACAATTACTTACTATCCAGATAATGTAATTACAGATGGTTTCAGTTATAAAGGTAAAGTATGCATTATTGTTAATGCGCAAACACAAAGTGCATCAGAATGGTACAGCATGAATTTGCAGCATATATTTCCTAACGCGATCACCATTGGTGAGCAATCGGCGGGAGCAGATGGCGACGAAAAGCAAATTAACATTCCCGGAAATTACAATATCTATTTTACAGGTAATGCCATATATTATCCAAATGGAACGCTTGCACAGGGAAAGGGAGTGAAAATCAATAAAATTATTAAACCCAAAATTGAAGACATTCTCTCAGATACGGATACGCAACTCGAATTTGCTATTAAATCAGTTCAATAACTCCTTAAAATATATTTATGAAAAAGATTTTTTTATCACTATTACTGTTGGTTGGCCTTAAAGTTAATGCAGTGGTACAAATTCAAAACAGAGACAGCATTAAAATTTATGTCGACAATGCGCTTCGTATTATAAAGAACAGATCGATAAATAGTGGCAAAACGGATTGGAATAAAATTGATCTGGAGGTTGCACAAAAGGTCGGCAAGTTAAAAAGTATTAGGGAAACCTATCCCATTATAAATGATGTGCTGAAAGAACTAGGTGATTCACATTCCAAGTTTTTTCCGCCCGAAACTGTCGCATCCTATGTGAAAGGTTACCGTGCAACGGGAATATCCTTCCCTGAAATAAAGACGACATTTTTAGCAAACCGCTATGCTTATATTGTTTTACCGGCATTTTATTGTTATAATATGGATGAATGGAACGAATTTGTAAATAACTTTAGAGCAGAGCTGTCAAAGCTTTCAGATCAAAAACCTAAGGGATGGATATTGGATCTGCGTGATAACGAGGGTGGAATGTTTGCGCCGATGTATGCGGCAATTGCTCCATTGCTTGATCAATCTAACGTAATCGGCTGGATGGATAGCAATGGGAAAAACAATTTTTTTAATTTTAAAGATGATAGGTTATTCGAAAACAAAAAAGCTGTTTATCTATTTAAACTAATTACCCATAAAATAAAAATCAAGAATCCTAATCTGGTGTTATTGATAAATGAAAGAACTGCCAGTAGCGCCGAATTTGCAGCTATATCTTTCGTGGGCCAAAAAAATGTTACCATAATTGGGAATAAAACAAATGGATTAACTTCGGCAAATCAGGAACATAAACTTAGTGATGGCGCATTTTTGGTGCTAACAGAAGGTGTTACCATCGACAGGAATTTAAAACAATATATTAACGTCGGAGAAGGACTGGTAGGTGATATCAAAATTGGTCAGCTTACCGGAAACAAAGAAAAAGATAAGAAATTATACCTCGAAAAAGCTTACGAAGTATTAGATAGTAAAACCGTTCACTAAATAAAAAGCTCCTTAATTTTTTTGGTTAAGGAGCTTTTGGTTGCGGTTAAGATAAATTTAAAGTTTTTCTACTTCAGCTAAGCCATAGAGTAAAGCGGCAACGTGTAATGCCTGGGCTATTTTATTGTCTTTTATCAGGTGCTTTACTTCCTCAACGGTATATTCTTCAACATTTAATATTTCATGTTCATCTAAATGCTGTTCATGTGTTTTAATACCGCCTGTTAAGAAGTAGGTAAAGGTTCTATTATTTGACGTTGCCGGATTAGGATAAAGCTCGGCAATAAGTTTGCAGGTTTTAAAACTGTAACCTGTTTCTTCTAAAAGTTCACGTTTAACAGCAAACTCAGGTGCTTCATCGCCATCAATTACACCGCCCGGAACTTCAAGCGAAATAATATCTGCTGCATGGCGGTACTGGCGCACCATGATTATTTTTCCTGCTTCTGTAAGCGCAATCGCATTAACCCAGTTCGGATACTCTAAAACATAATAATCGTCTTTTATAATACCATCGGGAAGTTTAACTTCGTCTACCCTTAAGGTAGCCCATTTTTCTCTTACTAAATATTTAGAGGCAAGCTTTTGCCACTTTTCTATAATCATCTATTTATATTGTTTTGTTTAGCGCCATGCGCGTGGCGGTTAGCGCAAATACTGCTGTATCGTTTTCTGACGGTGCAAGTTTACCAAATGTACGATCTTGTGCCGATCTGACAGGTATTGATAGATTAAATTCAGCTTTGGCGCAATCATTTGGTTTCTATCCGAGCTTGTACCTAATTCGTAATATAAGAATTCGCTCAGCGAGTCGAGTTTTTCGGGAGGGAGGTTGCCTTCGGTTAACCAATTTTCAAAAACCGGAAGCGCTGCATTTTCCAGAATTTCTTTTGGCAATTGAAAGCCGCCTTCCATGGTTTCGTCAAAAAGTTGATTGGCCTCCGCCAACTTGCCTTCTAATTTTAAGCCCATAATACGTGCCAAAACCTGTGCAAGTTTCTGTATTTCTGCTGTGATTAAATCTCTTCTATACATTATTGTTGTAATGTTTTAATCTGTTGGGAAGTTGTAACGTTCAAAATCAAAAATGCTCCAACTTATGGACTATGGACTATGGACTATGGACTATGGACTATGGACTATGGACTACCAGCTTCCGCTGCTTCCGCCACCGCCAAAGCTTCCTCCGCCAAAACCACCGAATCCACCGCCGCCTCCACCAGAAGAACTGCCTCCCCAGCCACCGCTGCTTCGGCCGCCACCGCCACCGCTTCCAAAAAGCATAGCCCAGAACAAAGCGTTAGATGCACCCCGGCCGCCAATTACTTCACTGCCACCTCCGCCGCCTTTCCTCATGATGATAATGATTACGATTACAATAATGATAATAATCACAATACTGCCACCGCCGCCACCTTTCTTTGAAGAAGTTTTGGGACTGTCATTTTTATATTCACCTCTGGTATATTTTATAATTGAAGAGGTACCCTCATCTAAGCCGGCATAATAATTTCCTGCCTTAAAATTAGGCTTAATATCGTTATCAATGATACGCTTGGCATAGATATCGGGCAATGCGCCTTCCAGGCCATAACCTGTTTGAATAGAAATTTTTCGATCGCCAACAGCCACAACGATCATAATCCCGTTGTTTTTGCCACTTTGGCCAACGCCCCATTTACGGCCCAGCTCAACGGCGTATTCGTTAATATCATAATCGCCTACAGATTTTAATATCGCTATGGCAATCTGTGTTGATGACGAATCATTAAAAGCCACTAATTTAGTTTCCAGTTGCTGCTTTTGATCGGCTGATAACACATTAGCGTAATCATTAACCAAAGTATTGGGTTTCTCTGGAAAATCCTGTGCAAAGGTGAAAGTGAATAATAAACTCAGTAACGAGAAAAGGAATATTTTCTTCATCGCTTATTTCTGTAGATTGTCCATAAAAACGATATCATTTGGCAATTCATTAATGTCGCCTTTTTGAGGAGGGAAGAACAAGGCTAGTTTTTCTCCAGCCAATGCTACTCCCGCAATAATGCCATCAGCTAAATTGCCTTTTGCAAAGTGCGCAGTCATCGCTATTTTGGCTGTTTCCCAAAAATTTTCAGGTACTACCTGGTTAATACCTACATCGCCAATAATGGCAAATTTATGATCGGCATGCGCCAGGTAAATCAGAACCCCATTTCTTTTGGCTGTTTTGTCCATATCCAGCTTGGTAAAATACTCGATAGCTTTTTCGTATGGATCACCTGCGCAGTGTTTGTCAATAGCAATCCTAATTTCTCCAGATGTTGCTCTTTCTGCATCGGAGATCGCGTTTGCTATTTTTTCTTGTTCAATATCTGAAAATAACGACATGTGTTTATTTTGTATGAAGTAAAAAGGGTAATAAATGCTTAGTTAATAAACATTCACTACCCTTATATATTATGTTGAGAATATTAAAATTCTACTTTAGGGGCGTCTTTTGCAGTGGCATCGGCCTCAAAATATCCTTTAGCTTTAAAGCCGAACATGCCAGCTGTTAAATTGGTGGGAAACGATCTGATTTTGCCATTATACTGTTGTACTGCATCGTTAAAATCTTTACGGGCAACGGTAATCCTATTTTCGGTGCTTTCTAACTGTGCCGATAAATCACTGAATTGCTGTGTAGCCCTTAGTTCAGGGTAATTTTCGGTAATCGATAATAATTTACCCAAAGCCTGGCTCAATTGTCCCTGAGCAGCCTGGTATTTCTGGATGTTTTCTGGTGTCAGTTCATCAGCTTTAACCGTCATCTGTGTTGCTTTTGCACGTGCTTCGGTTACAGCAGTTAAAGTACCCTGCTCAAATTTAGCGGCCCCTTTTACCGTAGCTACCAGGTTCGGAATTAAATCTGCTCTTCTTTGATATTGGGTTTGCACCGTTCCCCATTTCGATTTAACGTTCTCATCAAGTTTAACCATGCTATTATATCCGCATGAACTTAAAGTGCTCACTGCAATAACTGCAGCTAAAATTCCAAATATTAATCTTTTCATTTTTATGGTTTTTGTCTTTTTAATAGAATTGATTTATGGTCAATTTACGAATTAGATATCAAATTGCATGCCTTTGTTACACTTTGAATGATTATATGACAGGTTGACAAGCTACTCATTGAATTTAATGAGATTAAATTGGTGTTTTTTTGTTTTGAAGCGTAAGGTCTTTCGCTTTTTTAGCGTTCTTCCCGCTCCGCTTTATCCCGATAGAAAACCTGTGAAACAAGCAAGCACACCAAAATATAACATAAACCGGTGCTTAAATCGGGATGCCCGCTCCGATCGGGGCTAGGTACTCTGGCCTATAGCCTATAGCACAGAAAACCGACATAGTAGCAGAAAAAATAACCTAACTAAACCCGATCGAACGGATGCCCCCAATTTTTCATTGGGGCAGAAGGGAGAGCGGGACTGTAGTTTCCAATGAAATACTGCAATTGCTTTCCAAAAAAACATAAAAGCATTACTTTAGTTGCTAATAGTTTTTATTCATATAGTGAAATCATCAAATATGCTATCAGATATCTATCTTTGTACTGTTCGGGATAAAAACCTGACATGCTATGCAAAAAGACATCGAAATTACGCTGCTCCCACACGAGGTAGAGCAAACAGAGGTGATTAACCAGAAACTGGCTGAGGCACTAAAATTGTCTGGATCGAGAATTAAAGGCTATGAAATCCTGAAAAGATCGATAGATGCCCGCTCGAGAAAAGTGATATTCAGACTTCAGGTAAAAGTTTTTGTCGATGAAGAAGCTACTGCCGGAGTATACACTATTAATTATAAAAATGTAAGCGATGCGAAGCCTGTGATTATTATCGGGGCTGGCCCAGCGGGCTTGTTTGCGGCTTTGCAATGTATAGAGAATGGATTAAAACCCATTATTATCGAACGTGGTAAAGATGTAAAACAACGCCGGAGAGATTTGGCTGCCATAAACAAGCAGGGTTTAGTAAATACCGAATCTAATTATTGTTATGGTGAAGGTGGAGCAGGAACCTATTCGGATGGTAAACTATATACCCGTTCCAATAAACGCGGCGATATTAATAAAGTCCTTCAGGTTTTTGTAAACCATGGAGCAGAAGCTGATATTGCTATTGATGCCCGTCCGCATATAGGCACCAACAAACTTCCGCATATTATCACTTCCATAAAAGATACGATTCTGAATGCTGGTGGAGAGGTGATGTTCGATAGTCGTATGACTGATATTTTGATCGAATTCGGAAAAGTAAAAGGAATTGAGATAAATTTTGAACAAAAGTTGTTTGCTGATGATATCATCTTGGCAACAGGTCATTCTGCAAGAGATGTGTACGAATTGTTGAACAGTAAAAACATCCTAATTGAGGCAAAACCATTTGCTTTAGGCGTACGGATTGAGCATCCTCAGGAAATTATTGATTCAGCCCAGTACCATTGCGATATTAGATCAGAATTTTTACCTCCTGCGTACTACAGTGTGGTGGAGCAGGTGGGGGCCCGTGGCGTGTTTTCTTTTTGCATGTGCCCTGGAGGCATCATTGCGCCTTGTTCTACAGGCGAAAATGAAATCGTGGTAAATGGCTGGTCGCCATCTAAACGGAATAATCCTTATGCCAATTCTGGAACGGTGGTTCAGGTTACCTTAAACGATGTTCAGGGTTACGATCCGCTTAGAATGTTGCATTTCCAATCGGAAATTGAAAAGATGGCTTTTGAGGCCGGTGGCGGAAATCTTGTAGCTCCAGCCCAGCGCATGGTTGATTTTGTGAACAATAAATTATCGATCGATCTACCAAAGAACTCCTATCTGCCTGGCACCAAAAGTTCGATGCTTGATAATATTTTACCCGATTTCGTATCGGATAGTTTACGTGTAGCATTACCCTTGTTTGGGAAAAAGATTAAGGGATATTATACAAATGAAGCTATTTTGGTAGGGGTAGAGAGTAGAACTTCTTCTCCCGTAAGAATCCCCAGAGATAAAGAAACTTACCAACATCCACAGGTAAAAGGTTTATATCCTTGTGCCGAGGGTGCCGGTTATGCGGGTGGAATTGTATCGGCAGCAATAGATGGCATCAACTGTGCAAATGCAATATTAAACGCGTCTTAACAAACTTTATATTGCCTCAATTGTTGTTTTGGTATGTTTAATATTACGAACGAAATAAAAAAGGCATTTAATGGCGATGCCTGGCATGGTAATCATGTAATGCAAACATTGAATAATGTGAATCCGGGAAAAGCATTTAACCATTTAGTGCCAGGTGCACATTCCATAGCAGAAATTGCGCTGCATTTAACCGCCTGGACAGAGGAAGTTACTTTGAGATTAACTGGCAAGCCGGCTGCTGAGCCCGCGAGAGGCGATTGGCCAGAGCCTGAAGCGAGAACACCACAGGCTTGGGAACGTATTATTTTTGATTTTAAGATCGCAAACGAAGAACTCATCCGCCTTTGCGAAACCATGAAAAATAACCAATGGGATGACGAAGTAAAGAGTGAGCGAAATCCTGCTTTAGGCACCGGCGTAACCAATGTAGAACTCGTAAGTGGTTTGGCGCAACATCATGCGTATCATTCTGGTCAGATCGCATTATTGTCAAAATATTAATCTGTAATCAATAAATCTTTGGAATCACCTTTTATGAAGAAGACACTTATTATCGGCGCATCGCCAAATCCATCCAGATATGCTTATAAAGCAGCCAATATGCTCACACGTTTCAATCACGAAATTGTTAACGTTGGGATAAAGAAAGGAGAGGTTGCAGGTGTAGAAATTGAAAAACCGGATCAGATCCACACCGATATAGATACCATAACTTTATACATTGGCCCACCTTTACAGGCACAATACCACGATTATATCCTGGCAACAAAACCCAAGCGTGTAATTTTCAATCCAGGAACTGAAAATTATGAACTGGAAAAATTATTGGATCAGCACAATATCGAACCAGTTGAAGCCTGTACTTTGGTATTGCTAAGCACAGGGCAGTATTAAAATCTATATACCACGCCCCAGTTTACATAATCTGCCTGCGCAAAATGCATATAGGTTTTTGCCTGTAAGCCAATGTGCGGCGTAATATTAAAAGTAGGTCCAAAAGTCCAGTACCAGGTCGCTTTATCCATCAATCTATTGTAGTGGATGTATTTCCCAATCTGGGCTGCAACAGTTATGCGCCATAAGTTGATATCAGCACCAATACTGATCCCGGTTCGCCATTTATCATAAGAAGTGCCATAGTTCTGGAAGGTTTCCCCATAATTATCCGGGTCAAATACGGTATAATAATAAACGGCATCTGCACCGGCCTTAAGCGACATCACATCATTCAGGTAAAAATTGTAACCCGCATATAACCCGCTTTTGTATAAACTTTTTGTTCTATCGCCAAATATCCCCCTTGCGCCTAAACCTGCACTAAGCTCAATCGAATTACGTTGTAGAGTAGTGTATGTGCTTTTCCGCTCAGCGGTTAATGTTTTCGGATTGTTTAATTTAAGTCCGATGTAAACATTTCCAGTGTTCAAACCTCCATTGGGTACAGTAGCTCCACCATTCGATACGTGTAGAAAACCGAAACCTACCAATAGATCCGCATATTTACTCATTGGCAGCTCAATTCCCAAATCTGCTTTTATGGTTTCATTAATCGGACTCCCCAAAAACCGGTTTTTGGTATTATTAAAGTAATACTTGTTCGTATAGCCCAAGCCAACGCCTGGTGTAAAATTAAATTTAGCTTTTCCGACTTTGAATAACTGAAAATCCATCTGTGCCACTAAGCCATATATCTGTCCAAAAGCATTGGCCGATGTATCTTTTGTACCTTTCAGCTTGCTCAGATCTCTAAAAACAAATCCGATCCCGTAAGATCTGGCACCACCAAATCCAATCCATTTATCGCTGTTCTGGCTGATGTCTTTAAAATATGCCGCGTCAAATCCCGTAATCTGGTCCTGAAACAGATGCCCCTGGTCATTATTTACATGTGTACCGAATATGGGCTTAATAATAATCGAATGATTTTCGGGAGCAATTTGAGCCTTAGCAAATGTGCAGCCCGTAATAACAAGGATAAAAGAGAGTAGTTGTTTTTTCATTAGCTTTTACTAAAACGGTAAGCAAGACTATAAAAGGCATAACGGTAGCCGGTGGCACTATTTTTAACTTCGTTAGAAGTAAAAGTAGCAGTGTAATTGGCTGTCCAGCGTGCAATGGCGAACGTTAAACCTACCTGTGTGGTAAAAACAATTGGCTTAGGCTTAAAAGTGATCGGCCCTTTATCATTCAAAAATAATCCGCCCTGCAAGCTCGAATCGAAAGCAACGGCATGTAACTGAGGACTAACGGAAAGGAAAAGTTCGTACTTGCGTTGCGATTTGTTCGGATGGTTATAGCTCACCAAGCTATTAAAAGCCGACGAGCCATCCATATCATTAAATCTGCCCAAGCGGAACATTGCGCCGAGATTGGCTTTTGTAATCACATTACCAACTGCTGCTGAAGTTGTTCCCGTAATATCGAATATTTTATCGTTTGTGCTCATTAAAAGCTTGTTGTATTCTACGCCTAGGTTTAATGTTGGTTCGGTATTTAAGCCGTATTCCCATCCTTCAATCTGATTTTGACCAACCAGTTTATGAAATGCTTTTTGAAACTTTTCACCCAAAGCATCTTTTCCGGTAAGTCCAATCTGCGCAGAAACCTTAAGCATTTGTTTATTTGCATAAAACCGACTATAATTTGCCTCGCCATAAAGGTATGCCGTGAAAGGGCGGTCGTGTAGGGCGGGGTTTGGTACAAAGCTGTAATACGGATTGTATATTTTTTGGCCAAATTCAAAACCTATAATTTCTTTACTTCTTCCTGCTTTTAAGTTCTTCCCATTCAGGGCATGCCTATATTTAATAAAAGCGCCGTTTGTATAATAACGGTCGCTGGTAATGTCAATGTAAGCATCGTTCTCAGAGATAACAACAAGCTCATTTTTATAATTTTGCGCATAACCGATTTCCGCTATGCCGATAAATAGCAGAGAAAAGTATAGTTTGAGCATCAACTTCATTTATATGGATGGTTTAATAAAGGCATAAAAGTATTAATTATTGTTCAAAAATTCGATAAGATGCTTGCCAATTGCACACGAGTCTTCCGAAGTTTCAATAGGCATAGGCGCTGGAAAATTTCGGAAATCTATTCAATCACACAAGTTATTGCCATAGTATATATGTATCTCTTTTTTTAGTAAAGCAGGTTCTGTGCTGCTATTTAAGTTTGTTCCCGCTATCCGCTGTAGCCCCGGTAGAAAAACCGGGGGCTGCCGCTGCTATCGGGTTTAGGTGGGCAGGGCCTTGCGAAGTTTTAAACGGTTGGGTGCAGGGGAAACTTTGGAAGTTTTTCAGGTCACACAGGTTATTCCTATACTATATAAGCTTGCTTTTGTTTTTTTAGGAAAAGCAGTTTTGACGTTACTATTTCGGTTTGTTCCCGCTTTTCATTTCTCCCGAGTTTACGTCGGGATCCATTGCAATCGGGTTTATTTTGCAGGGTCTTCCAAAGTTTTAAAGGGCTGGGCGCAGGAAAACTTCGGAAGTTTCGGGCAATGGGCGCTTCATATTTTAAACCTATCAGGTTTTTAAAACCTGATAGGTTTGTAGGGGCAGGTGCTAGAAACATCCTTTCGCTCAAAAAGTTTTGCTGTCTTTAAAACTTTTTCCTGTTGAAAACCATCGAGTTAGCTTAAACTCTCAGATAATCGGGGTAAAAGCTTTGCAGAAGCGTTAATTTTTTCTACTTTTGCATCCCGCTTCGGAGGAAGGGTTTTGAATGAAAGGATGGCGCAGGGATAAGGAGGGCAGGATTTATTTTAAAATAAATGTTGCGGAAGAGGAAAAGATTGCTACCTTTGCATCCCGCTCCGGAAGGAGGGGAAAGCTGGTTAACACCGGCATATTGAAAAGCAGACAGGGGAAGAAAAGAAGACAAAAAAATAAAATTTATTTTATTTGGAAGTTTGGAAAAGTTCCTTACCTTTGCACTCCCAACCGAAAGGAAGGGCAAAAAAGTTGGAGCAGCGGATGTTGCACAAACAACAAAAAAAGATTGAAACGGATTGAAACACAGGCAGGACGAACAAGACCAGCCGGAACTGAAACCGAAGATATATAAAACGACCTGCCGTGAGGCTTACCGGTCAACAAGTTCTTAAAAGAGATGT
>Ga0307416_100000113_pt1 | contig 49286 bp, 47 predicted proteins | sample DK1Cmetagenome_2_FD_203821 | JGI IMG/M metagenome (GOLD analysis project Ga0307416, IMG submission 203821) | Maize rhizosphere microbial communities from greenhouse at UC Davis, California, United States - DK15-C-3 | ecosystem: Host-associated > Plants > Roots > Rhizosphere > Soil | place...
TCCCGCATCATTAAGACTTATACTTCCGTCTATATCGGGAACCTCGGGCGTACCCTTAGCGAATATTTGCCCGGTTAAAACGCCCTTGAGATTTTGCACCTGGTCTTTCAGCAAGGGTTGCAGCGACGTAAGTTGGAAACGGGTGAAGCGCGTAGTAATGTCCATGGCGGCCGATTCTCCCCCCTGATAAAAACCATTTGCACTTATGTCGTTCCCGTTGCCACTTAATTTGAAATCCACGTCGAACCGGTTCTTCACAGTTTGCTCAACATTAAGCGCGATGTCACCCCAGGGTATATCCTGCAACGAAAAGTCGTCGATTGTAATGTCAGACGTAAATGACATCCCGGCATCATTCGGATAGAGCTTCACATCTCCCTGCAACAATCCCGACAATGGCCTTTCATCAGCGATCATGCTCGCGAGGTATTCCAGGTTTAATTCCCGAAAGCCAATAAGTATTGGAGACAGTGGAGCGGGATCGGAATCAATAATGATTTTCTCCCGCCTGTTGACGAGCTGAACGTTTTGGGCGATAAATTTTTCGCCTCCAAAACGCATATAATTGTTTTCAGGCACCAGCCAGTTCTGGTAATTGAGTACAATTCCGTTGGGTTCCAGTCTTAGCTCGAAGCCTTTTTCCCGGCTGTAAAATGTTCCGGCCAGCACATATTTTTCCCGGTCTGCGGAATCGAGAATGATCAGGTCGCTGTCCAGTGAATCATTCGCCAGGGTTCCATCAACTCTCAGCCCATCGATCTTCATTGAGTCGATCATCACTTTATCAATGACAAGATTGTAATTCAGTTCTGCCGGGTCTGAATTGGTACTGAATTCAAATGATCTCACTCCAATATTGGCGTACTGAATCTCATCGATCTCCATTATCAGGTCCAGCTTCTTCCTTTCACTGTCGAATTCACCCCTGATATCACCAGGCTTAAATGTGGTGAGATTCGGTACCAGCAATCCGGTAAGGATGTCGGTATTCTTCAGCCGGATATCGAAGCTGAAGCGCTGAGCTTTTTCGTTTTCAACGTCCAGCGAGTCATGCAATGAATAGTAGCTATGGATATATTCCTGCATTACGGCGGGAAGCTTGAAAATATTTATCGAGCCCTCGAACTTTGCTGACAACAGATCTGATTCAATATTGATCTCAGATCGTCCTTCCTGATCGATAGAGGCGAACAATAGTGAATCTATTGCGTAGAGGTCGTCGCCATTGAATATGGCTACTTTTCTGATCCCCACATTTCCGTTAAGGACCTGAAAGTCCGATGTAGCCATGTCGACGAGCAATGTACCGCGACCGCGTATGGGACTCTTGCTTAAATTGAGTTTCTGGAAATCAGCATTCCTCACGTCAAAGGTGAGGTTATAAACAGGAACTTCATCCTTGAAGAGATAATCTGCGTCGAAGGTAAAATCGAGATTCTCTTCAGTCATCGTGGCCGTAAGCGACGCCTGCTGGTTTTCGATCTTGCCAGTCAGGTTCAGATCCTTATAACGATAACCCTGAAAATCGAAATGGTCCACGAAAGCATTTAGTGTTCCCGTCATCTCCTCAGGGGACAGGCCGTTCGTCTGGACACGTGCCCTGAGGCCTATCTCACCCATGACACTGTCAGGCTTCCCAAGCAGGTAGCCCACGCCAAGATCAGTCACCTTGACTGACGCGTTGAAGCCGCGAAGTGCGGAAGCCGAATCAAGGTTGAAGCTACCCTCCGTGTCAATGGAGCCGATGTCGGAAGTCAATACGCTGTTGAATTCAGCTTTCTCGAGATTTCCCTTGTAGCGAGCCTGCAGGTTAAGCCAGCCCGGGAGTTGCATCGAGTCGGGCAGAAGAGTGTCGGGCAGTATCAGATCCATATCTGCTTGAGTAGTAGAGAACTTGTCCAGGGCAATATTCAATCGGAGGTTCTCAGTTTCCGGCAGACCTGCGATCTTTCCAGACATTCTAAGCTCTGTCGCGGAAAGCATTCGCATGACCAGATGGCCAATGTTAAGATCGTCAACCGCGCCGGCGACCGACGCATCGATTGAAACGGTAGAACCGGGAGCGAGGTGAAGCGGTAGGCTGTCGAGCACAGACGGATTGAAGTATAGCAAATCTCTTACTCCGATGTACGACTCGTTGATGTTCGTAGTGAAATTTGCTTGCTGATAAGTTTCAGCTATCTTTTCCAGCGAAGGAAATGTTGCATTTGCTCGCATCTGCAGTCGGCTATTGCCAGTTAGTAACAGGAGATCCTGGATTGAAGCCTCCTGATCACTGATAGTTAACTTGCCCCGGAATGTCTTTAGCCTGAAGCCACTCTGCTCGTGGAAGGCCAGATTCTCAAGGTTTGCCTCTATGGCCGAAGGCGAGTAACGAATATCGGTGGCTGATATATCGAATCCTGAAAGCCACAAGTGGTTAAAGTCGACCACTCTTTCCTCCCTTGGTTTTGTAAAGTCATACACTTGAATGCTGTTGTTCTCGAAATCGAGATTTGCAAGCTTGAACTTCCAAGGCTTTGATTCTTCTTCAGCCTGCTTCTGCTCAATATCTTCAGGCTTCACGATAACCGTATCTCCCTGCTTTTTATGATAAGCCACCATAGTCCCGGTCAGGGAGACAGTGTTCAAATTTATCTCCTGGTTTTCCAGATCTATTTTGTCAGCCAGAACCCTTGCATCCCCCAGGTCAAGTCTTAACATCTGACCAAGCGCAGACTGTTCGTAGTTAAGATTGATATTTCTAAGCGCTAGCTCATCGAGAGAAAAGATCAGTGCTGCCGTTGAGTCAGCCACTGTAGAATCTGAAGAAGCCACCGGAACCTTTGTCTGCTCGAGATTTGCGCGTGTATTTGCAAGCAACACACTTTCCACACCGAAAGTATTCTTTTCGAGATCGAAAGCGCTCATCTCAAGTTCAAAGACGCCCAGGGAAGCATTTAAAAAATTGCCGGTAAGCTTGTCGTTGTAATGAACTCTGATATTTTCAAGTTCCAGTGTTTCGAGCGTGATGTTCCAACCCTTCTGCTCCAGGGTGTCCGGCACTGCAGTAGAATCGCCCGCAAAGGCATCAAGTATGTATGTGAAATTGAAAGCACTGTCATTCTCAGCCCGGTCCACGAAGGCGACAGAGTTTTCTAACGCGATTCTGTTAAGCTCTATCTCATTGTTCATGAGGCCCCACAGGTCCGTGTCAACTGTGAGTTTGCCGGCGTACAATAGGGTGTCTCCTTCCTGATCTTCCAGGTAAATATCTTCCAACACGATGTTCTTTGGAAAAGCAATCCGCACTCCTCCCAGAGACACATCTGTACCAATTTTCTTTTCAACGGATGAAACGGCTTTGTTAGTGATCCATGTTTGGACCGACGGAATTTGAATCAGTAAAGCGACAGCGATCAGCAAGACAATGACACTTCCAATGATCCACGCAAAAACTTTGAAGATCTTTTTCAGGACGTGCGGCAACTTTGAGTGCATGTTTGGAGGATTATATCAGAGGTTCGAAACAAAATGTTGTGCCTCTGCTGCTTGCCTGCTTGAACTGTCTTTCGCGCACTGAAGATTATTCAAAAGTGCTTAGGCAATGATTGGCCGTTGAAACTGTCGTTTTATTTTGACCGGGTATTAATTTCTACAGTAACGACATTATTGATTTATGATACTACAAAATCCGGGAATGGTATTACCGCATTAAAGCAGGCATGTTAATAGAATTTAAAAACATGAAGCTTTAAGCGTAATAGATGAAGTTTAGAAATTTTTTGCTGCGTCTGGCGGATATTTTCCGGTTTGTCATTCGTGTGATCAAGGGGTTTTTCATACCACCTTATGAGTGGAAGGAGACCATGCGCCAATGCTACATTGTTGGTAACCGTTCTCTTTTCCTGATCGGCTTCACGGCCTTCATAGCGGGCGTGGTGTTCACGAGACAGTCACGCCCATCACTGGCGTCGTTTGGTGCCGAGTCCTGGTTGCCCTCGCTTGTCTCACAGGCGGTGGTGCGATCACTCGGTCCACTTATCACCGGCCTCATTTGCGCTGGCAAACTCGGATCTAACATAGGTGCCGAACTCGGAAGTATGCAGGTCAGCGAACAGATCGACGCAATGGAAGTATCTGGGACACGACCTTTTTCATATCTGGTCGTCAGCCGTATTACGGCCACCACACTGATGTTACCTATCCTTGTGATCTTTGCCGATGTGATTGCCTTATTCGGTTCCTACCTTACGGTGAACATATTTAATAAGACAAGCTTTCAACTGTACTTCTACGAAGTTTCAGTTAACGTCACCTACCTCGACGTCTTCTCATCATTAATAAAATCGGCTTTCTTCGGTTTTGCTATTGGCCTTGTGGGCAGCTATGCGGGCTATCATTCAGAGAAAGGCACAACTGGTGTCGGAAAAGCGGCTAACTCAGCCGTTGTGATTTCGATGATTCTGATCTTCGTAATCGACCTGATCTCACTCCAGTTTCTTAACCTGTTTCGATCATGAGGACAACAACATCGCCGTTGGAGAGGACAGAAACCGAGACATTACCGCAGGTCATGGCTTCCATTCGCGAGCTGAGAAAATCATTCGGCGACCGCGAGGTATTGAAAGGAATCAACCTTGATCTCTATCCCAAGGAAAACCTTGTCATTCTTGGACGCTCCGGCACCGGCAAATCCGTGCTGATAAAGTGTATGGTAGGATTGATGAAGCCTGACTCAGGTACGATCAACGTGCTGGGAAAGGATGTTTTTGCTCTCAACGCCCGTGAACTGAATGAGCTCCGTTTGCAAATTGGATTTTCGTTTCAGGGCAGCGCTTTGTACGATTCAATGACAGTACGTGAGAATCTTGAATTTCCGCTTAAAAGAAATTTCGGCATAACAAATAAGAGCGAACTCAACGATATGGTTATGGACGCCCTGGAGGATGTAGGGCTGGCGCATACGGTTAACCAGATGCCTGCCGAGCTTTCGGGCGGTATGAGGAAGAGAGTGGGAATCGCCCGTACACTGATCCTGAAGCCTAAGATCATGCTCTACGATGAACCAACATCAGGGCTTGACCCCATCACGGCCATGGAAATCAACGACCTTATCCTCTCCATGCGGGAGAAGTACAAGATGTCCTCGATCATTATCACCCACGATATCAGCAGCGCAAAGCATACATCTGACAGGATAGTCGCTTTGGTCGGCGGTGAAAACCGGCTCGAGGGAACTTTTGACGAGCTGAAACATACCAAGGATCCCGAGTTGGAACCGTTTTTTAATTACTAACAGTGTAATCATATTAACCATGGAAAAGAAAGAAGTTGCCCAACAAATAAAATTGGGTGCGTTTGTCCTAACAGGATTAGCCTTATTCCTTATAGCCGTCTTTTTTATAGGAAGTGAAAATAACATCTTCAGCCGAACCTTCACGGTCTCTGCGGTTTTCAGGAATGTCGAGGGATTGAAGGCCGGCGATAACGTCTGGTTGTCAGGTGTGAAGATTGGAACGGTCTCCGATGTCCGGATCATTTCCGAAGGCCAGGTAGTCGTAAACCTTTCTTTGAAAGAAAACCAGAATCGGTTTATTCAGAAGGATGCTATTGCCGCGATCGGATCCGATGGTCTGGTCGGAAGCAAGATCGTTGTGATCCGTCCCGGCAGATCGAATACAACCGTTGCTGAGCAGGATACATTAAACACTGTTTCACCAACTGACACTCAGGACATCCTGAACCTCGCCCGTGACGTAGGAGAAAACACGCGCTCTCTCACATCAGATCTGCGCACGATGGCGTCGCGCATTAATGAGGGCAAGGGCATTGTCGGCGAACTTCTGAATGATGGCGCTATTGCGCAGGAAATACGAAGCGCTATCGTCAACATGCGTACCACCGGAACAAATACCGCAAAAGCATCCCAGGAGCTTTATAAGCTCGTCTCTGAGCTTCGCAGTGGGCCGGGATTGCTTCCGACGTTGATCTCAGACACGGCATATGCTACAACATTCCAGAACGCTCTGGCTAACATCGAAAAGGTAAGTGTGAATGCCGGACAGGTTTCTGAAGGTCTCGAGGCGCTTGCTACAAAGATCAATGAAAAGGACAATGCCCTTGGCGTGTTGCTGGCTGATACGGTTATAGCGGACCAACTCAAGACCACAGTGGAGAACGCGGCGCAAGCGTCGGAAAAGCTTGATGAGAACATGGAAGCGCTTCAACATAACTTCTTGTTCCGCGGCTATTTCCGCAAGAAAGACAAAAGAGAGGAACGCGCAGCGCGTGAAGCCGGGTCATCTAAAGGAGACTGAGGAATGCGTTTTCGCTTGTAATTACTTTGCGGACTTCGATTCCGGTACGGCAGCCTTTGTCGCATTTGTCCCCTGCTTCTTTTTAAATTTTCCGATTGCACGGCGGATTTGCCCGGCGTCCTCATCGGCATGCTCATCGCTGAGCAATGTTGCCCAGGGCTTAAGACCTTTTACGCGCTCAAACGTGACCTTCATCAACGCAATCCCGGGGATGGCTAAAAACATGCCGGGCACGCCAGCCAAGGCACCGCCCACGAGCACCCCAGTAATAATCGCCAGGGCGTTTATCCGGATCTTGTTTCCAACCACGAGGGGCATTAAGATATTGTTATCGATGATCTGAACTCCGGCCAATACGCCGGCAACAATAAAGATGTCTGTTATATTTTCGGAAGTGACCAACGTCACGATTATGCAAAAGATGTTGGCCACAAGCATCCCGATGTACGGCACTATATTCAGTAGCGCAGCCACCAGTGCGAGGAAGATCGGGTACTTGATTCCAAACAGGAGAAACCCGCCTGAGTTCAGCACGAATACGATGGCGAGTTCAATAAGCAATCCAGTGACGTATTGGAGGATGATGGCCTGCGATTCATGCAACACGTCCACCACGCGATCCTCTTCAGATCTCGTAAACACTTCCACCAGAAATTTCTTAATTGTTGCCTTATGATAAAGGATAAGAAAGGTATAGAACGGAAAAAGAATGAAGTATGATATCAGCTCGGTAACGGTGACAAATGTTTGCTGAAGAAACTGCGGTCCGCTGTCTTTCATTTTCTCAGCGGTCTGGTCGATCACTTTGTCCTGTTGCCAGAATGCGATGTGGAACGTATCATTAATCCATTTCTGAGCGATAAAAATCAGCTCATTAAATCGATCCACGAGCGCCGGCATGTCATTGAAGAATATGCTGACTTGTGATGAAAGGGAGTATAGTACCAGCGTGATGATCAACAGTCCGAGCACAAGCGGCACCAGGATCGCAAGGAACCTGTGCATGTCTTTTCGTACGAGGAAGTTTGTGATGGGCGAGAGGATCAATGCAAACAGAATGGAGAAAAAGATGGGCAGCAAAATACTTTTCCCGAGATAGATTGCGAGGGCAATCAGTCCGATGGATAATAAGGTGAAGCACAATCTTGCGGAAAAAGGTGTTGTAGTGGCGCCGTTCATAATAGGAAGGGGCAATAAAAGCTGTGCCATCTGGGTAAATTGATCTACATCCCCGGAAAAATTCCGGTATCGAGCCCGCGGCGCGCATCCTCACTTTCTTATTGTTTCAGAACCCTGAACATGGTACAATCTTTACCTATTGAAACTTTCATGGATATTAAATTATGGATGCACTATTGACCACTGAAGGCATTGTCAGTTTGCTTACGCTGACCTTTCTGGAGATAGTCCTCGGGATCGATAACATCGTATTTATTTCCATCACCGCTGACCGGCTTCCTTTGCAGGATCAGAAGAAAGCCCGCAACATGGGGATCGTGCTGGCGCTCATTGTACGGATCGCGCTTCTTTTCACGGTCAGCTGGATCATAGGCTTAAAAGAACCCTTCGTCACATTCGGTGAATTTGGCCTCAGCTTCCGCGATCTCATTCTCATCGTGGGAGGCTTATTCCTCCTTGGCAAATCGACATCTGAGATTCATGCGAAGCTTGAGGGTTACGACGAGGAAACGCGTGACGTTAAAGTGATGTCCCTCCGCGGCGCGGTTCTTCAGATTATCCTTCTGGACGTCGTCTTCTCTCTTGACTCCATCCTTACTGCGGTCGGGCTTGTCGATGAGGTGGTCATCATCATCATTGCGATCGTCATATCACTGGGAGTGATGCTGGCCTTCGCCACAAGGATCAGCAATTTCATCAATCAGCATCCGGCGATGAAACTCCTCGCCGTGTCCTTCCTGATGATGATAGGTCTTGTTCTCGTGGTAGAAGGTTTGCATGTTCATGTTCCAAAGGGTTACATCTACTTCGCCATGGCGTTCGCCTTGGGCATCGAGGTGTTGAACATGAAGATAACAAAACGCAGTAAGCCGGTTCAATTGAAGAAAGCCGACGTCAACGCCCCAAAACTTTAAATTGAAATTATCCAGAGGTGAAATTATAAACTTAAAAAAATGAAACATTTAAATGCATTGATCATCGTTTTGATGCTCTTCACAGTAACAAGTTGCGAAGTAATTGGTGACATTTTCGGCGCAGGATTTTATACCGCCCTTATTTTGGTAGGGATCGTCATCGCCATCATTGTGTTTATAGTCGCTAGGATGCGAAGACGCGATTAAGCGGTCGCTGGCTGTGTAAGATGGTACCCAAACGGCGCCGGAGGGTAATGGAATCCCCATGCCCTGCGCTGTCTTGCTACCGCGTTGCACAGAAGGAAAAGACTGAAAATCTGTTTTTTAATCAACAGTTCCGGTGAATTATTCCTTTGCCTGTCCTCAAGCATGTCTTTTTTAGAAGTCTTGGGTAAAGGAATATTAAAATTGATTAGACAATGAATACAACTGATTTAACGACCAACATGAATCCTGATGCTGAAGTTAGCGTGATCCCGCCCGCAACAGGGACTAGTACTGTAAACGTGGGTACGACCGAACGGATCGTTTCCACCCTCGGTGGCGCAGCTTTAACAGTGATGGCTTTGAGAGATTTGAAAAGTCCTTCGGGCATAAGCATGCTCATAACAGGAGGTTTTCTACTTGCAAGGGGGCTGAGTGGCTATTGCGCAGTGAACAATGCAATAGGCCGGAACACAGCTCATAAAGGAAACTCACCGGTGGAGGTGAAGACAAGCGTATCGATCGATAAGCCAAGACATGAGATCTACTCCTTCTGGCGCAATCTCGAGAATCTTCCAAGGTTCATGAAACACCTTGAGAAAGTAGAAGAAATCGACCAGACCAGGTCACGCTGGACCGCTAAGGGACCTGCCGGAGTCGGATCTGTTTCGTGGGAAGCAGAGATCCTCGAGGATCATCAGAATGAATTTATCTCATGGCGCTCACTTCCTGGATCAACCATCGATAATGCCGGCCAGGTGCGTTTCGTTGAAACGCCAAACGGTACGGAGATCAAGGCACAGATAACCTACAGGTTCCCTGCAGGTGAGGTCGGAGGAATGGCTGCGAAACTTTTCGGGCCGATGGCGAAGAAAATGATGACGGACGACATTCGCGATTTGAAAAGTGTGATGGAGAATGGTAACACCCCTTCAGGCACCCCGAAGAAGCGAAACAAAAAGCAGGAATCTACCCTGTAGATCGAAGTCAACATGAATGACGATGGAGAGGTACCACCTTGTTCCATCGTCATTTTTTATATGCGCGCCTGATACGTATACAGTTCGAAATATCTTCCCTTCCTTTGTATGAGTTCCTCATGGCGTCCACGTTCGGCAATAACACCCTGTTCGATGACGAGTATCTGGTCTGCTTGTCTTATTGTGCTCAGACGGTGAGCAATAACGAAAGTTGTTCGTCCCTTCATAAGGTTTGTAAGACTTTGCTGGATGAACGATTCACTTTCTGTATCAAGGTTTGAAGTCGCCTCGTCGAGAATTAGAATCCGCGGGTTGGCAAGGATAGCCCGGGCGATAGCAATGCGTTGTCGCTGACCCCCTGACAACTTTACACCGCGCTCGCCTATCACCGTATCAAGCCCTTGCTCGAAGCGCTCCGAAAACTCGTTCACGTATGCCGCCTTCACTGCCTGAAGCAACTCTGCCGTTGAGGCTTGTGGACGTGGGAACAAAATATTTTCTCTGATCGTGCCCTCGAAGAGAAAGTCGTCCTGGAGTACGACACCGAGCCGTCGGCGGTAACTGTCAAGCCTCACGAGAGAAAGGTCAATTCCATCTACGGTTATCTGTCCGCCCGTAGGAGAAAGATAAGTGGCGACAAGACCCGCGATCGTTGATTTGCCGGATCCGGACGTGCCGACCAGCGCCGTCACCGAGCCGGCAGGCGCGATGAAGTTAATGCCATGCAACACTTCTTTGCGCGCTTCATATGCGAAAGAAACATCGCGAAAAACAAGGTCCCCTTTTATCTCACCTACGGTAATGGTCCGGGTTGTCCCATCATCTTCGGGTTCCATATTCATGATCTCCTCTGTGCGGTCAAGCCCCGCAAAAGCTTCAGTGAGCTGACTGCCGATATTGCTCATCTGAACGATGGGGGCAATCATAAATCCAAGGTACAGCGTGAAAGAAAGGAAATCTCCGAACGTGAGATCGCCTTCCATAATCATGTAGCTTCCGATGCCCATGATCCCAGTGCTCGCAAGGCCCAGTAGAAAGGTGGCAGAGCTGGTGACCACGCTCGTTGAAGTAAGACTCTTCTTTACATTGAGAAAAAGTTTTTCAACCCCGCCTTCAAAAGTTTTTATTTCCTGTTCCTCCGCATTGAAGCCTTTGATCACACGAATGCCGTTGAGCGTTTCCGTCAGTCTGCCCGTAACTTCCGCATTGATGACACCGCGTTCGCGGAAGATCGGACGAATGTATGCAAATGCCTTCATGGAGATGAAGCCAAAGATCACGACAGGAACAAGCACGTAGACAGTCATGAGCGGGCTGATCCGTATAAGTAGTACAAGCGATATCACGGCTGTTAGTACGCCCCCAACCAATTGCACGAGTCCCGTGCCGACCAGATTACGCACACCTTCAACATCTGTCATGATGCGGGACACCAGGGCGCCGGATTTCGAGTTATCGAAAAAACGAACCGGTAACCTGAGGATCTTCTTTTGTACTTGTGATCGTAAAATCGAAATCAGCCGCTGTGCTTCAACACTGAGAATTTTGGTTAGAAGAAAAGATGTGACTGCCTGAATAATGATTGCAGCCACAACGGCTGCGAGGAGATACTTTAGCATTTCGACGTCCTTGTCGGCGATGACGTCATCCATGAGATACTTGGTGGCGCCGGGTAGAACAAGGCCAGCGAGTCTGCTGATGACAATGAGTACAAGTCCAACCAGCACAATCTTTCTTCTTGGCCAAATGATGGTTTTAAAGACATGCCGGATGGTGATTTTTGGTTTGGGTTTCATTAACAGGAGTGCCTGGTACTGTAGTCGGTTAAGCGCGATAAATATTGCGTCGCTTTTTGCGCTGCCAATGTAGAAAGTTTTTCACGCGCCGAACAAATGCCGCTGACCTGCGGAACGCTTTTTTTGCCTCGTATTTCATTGTATCACAAAAAAAGGAGGTTATATGAGTATGGTTGGTAAAACGTATGAAGCAGACAACCGAACAGGGAGAAACCTGGAAGGGCCCGACGCAAACCGTCCGTTGGAACGACTGACAGCCACATCGATCATTGGCGATAAAGTTGAAAATGAGCAAGGAGAGGACCTTGGTACTATCGATAATCTCATGGTCAACGTTCGCACAGCGCGTGTGGAATACGCAGTTGTGGAGTACGGATCTTTCCTGGGTATCGGAGGGAAATTATTTGCGATCCCTTTCGAAGAACTACGGGTAGCACCTGAGCGGCGCGTCTTCATTGTGAACCGCGACAAAGATTATCTTCGCATGTCGCCCGGCTTCGACAAAAATCACTGGCCGGATACCAATGATCACACTTATTACGGTGATGTCGATTCCTATTGGGGAACTGCGTCACTGCCTTAATGGATTTGTTTTTTGATTCAGTAGGGACAAGTGGGCTTGTCCCTATTTTTTTCCAGCTTCAAGACTTTTCGAAGCTGACCAACGCATTCGATATGCGTTCATCGCCGTTTTCCCAAGCTTCATAGTCAGCCGATGATTCACAAATGCCCCAACAGCGGCGCCAATTCCAGGCACGAGCTGCAACAGCTTCGCGATATCGATGTAGTCGCGGTATTCCTGTTGAAAACTTCTCCAATCGAACTCGTTGATGTTTGGCGGAAGATTTTTCACATGGTTCTCCCAGTCGGCAAGAATTGAGAATACCTTGCTTCGATGAAGAGGACTTGAGAAACTAAGCTCAAAAATGTGCAACATGTAAACACGCTCCTGGTACCGCGTCGTGTCGTGACCATACAGACTGGCAATCTCAAAAAGCATTTTCATTTTCAACGTCAGCCATAAGGGAAAATCGGCCAGTCCCAGCAGGATGCCCCCGGCCCCGGTGATTGCGCCTTCCGCAGCGGCGGTATTACGGTAGAATTTGACACGCTCCATCACTTTAGACTCACAGCCCTCAAGAGATTCTGGTCTTACGGGTGGACGTGTGGTGAAGCCCGCGCCGAAAAGAACTCCGCGAGTCATTTCGCGAATGGCCGCGGTAATAGCCATATGAATTTTTTCAGGTATAGCCCTGTTTATGCGGTTTTGAAGCCTTTTGGCTAACTGGCTGGTGAAAGACGGCTCGGATTGCATCCTTCTTTTCCAGACTTCCAGTTCCGCCATGGTATGTGATTCATACAATGTCATGGTTGAATTGACGTTTTACACAGGCTGCCTGCGTCGATGAGACCAATAATTCCACGCCAGCGAAGCTGTGAGTCATTGAAGGAACATAATTTTTACACAATTCAATATGGAGGGAAGAAAAAGGCCTTTTTTCAAGAGGCTCGGAATTGAAGCAAAGACTTTTTACAAACGCCACGGGTTTTTCAAATCGCTGTTAGCTTTTGGAGGACTGCTGGCATTTGGTGGTGTCGCGGCCACCATTTTTTTTGTGCTTCTCATATGGTTTGGATTTTTCGGATCTCTGCCCAGCAAGAATCATATCAAGGAAATTCACCATCCCATTGCAAGCGAAGTTTACAGCTCCGACAGCGTCCTGCTTGGAAGGTACTTTGTTCAGGACCGATCTCCCGTTAAGGCAGAAGATGTGCCTCAGACCTTAAAGCATGCTCTCGTGGCGACGGAAGATGTGCGTTTTTACCAACACAACGGAGTTGATGTTAAAAGTCTCTTTCGGGTCTTCATAAAGACACTTCTTTTGCAACATGAATCCTCTGGAGGAGGAAGTACGATCACACAACAGCTGGCTAAAAATCTTTATCCCAGAAGATCCTACGCGATGCTATCCCTACCGATCAACAAGGTACGTGAAATGATCATCGCAGCAAGAATTGAAAAAGTGTATTCGAAAGATGACATACTCGTCCTTTATCTCAACACTATCCCTTTTGCTGACAACACATATGGAATCAAGACGGCGGCGGACAGATTCTTCTCGACGGAAGTGAAGGATCTTAGTATCGAACAGTCAGCGATGTTGGTGGGAATGCTGAAGGCCACCCACAATTACAACCCGCGACTGTTTCCGGAACGCGCTGTTCAAAGACGAAATCTGGTCATTGCTCAGATGGCAAAGTATGATTTCATCTCACCGGACATGAAAGCGAGGCTACAGGCGAAACCCCTCGCCCTGGACTATAATAACGTCCGACAGAATACGGGAAGAGCTCCATATTTCCGGGCTTATATCAAACAAGAGCTTCTCGAATGGTGTAAACAAAACAGAAAGTCCGATGGTAATACTTACAACCTGTATACGGATGGCCTGAAGATCTACACCACTATCGATTCCCGGTTGCAGACCTACGCTGAGGCTGCAATGGAGAAACACATGCGCAGCCTTCAAAAAAAATTCAGCAGCCAGTTAAACCGAAAACAGCTCAATGATGCAGCAATGCGCAGATTGGTCCGGCTACCACAATACCGGTCACTGAAGGCCAACGGGCTCAACGAAAAAGCGATTCTTGCAGCTTTAAAGAAACCTGTGAAGACACGCATTTACACATGGGACGGCATCCAGGACGTCAGCATGAGCATTTACGATTCGATCAAACATCATATGCAGTTCCTGCAGGCAGGGGTACTCGCCATGCAGCCGGGAACGGGCGACATAAAAGTCTGGGTAGGCGGGATTGACTACAGATTCTTTCAGTACGATCACGTTCGCCCGGGAACAAAAAGGCAGGTAGGCTCTACGTTGAAGCCCGTCCTGTATGCTGCCGCACTGGAGGAGGGTATCAGCCCGTGTTCCTATATCTCGGCGAGAAAGACCGAATACAGCAACATGGACTCTTGGACGCCTGAAAACGTCGACGAAGAAACTTATGATCGCAAATATTCAATGCAAGGCGGACTTTCTGGTTCGGTAAATACGGTATCGGTCAAGCTTCTGGAAAGAACGGGAATTCATGACGCGATCGATATCGCGCGGAAGATGGGCATCGACAGCGAATTGCCAGCGGTTCCTTCGCTGGCTCTGGGCACGCCTTCCATTTCCATGATCGAGATGGTGACTGCCTATAACACCTTGGCAAACGGGGGTGTCTACGTAAAGCCCCGATACCTTCTCGCTATTGCGGATCGGCGGGGAAAAATACTCGAGGACTTCGAGGACGAATTTGAAAAGCCTGCACGAGCTTTATCACGAGAAAGCTCACAGATGATGGTTCACATGCTGAAGTCCGTTGTCAGCGAGGGAACTGGCTCTTCGCTTCGGACGCGGTTCGGTATCCAGAATGATGTCGCGGGCAAAACTGGCACAACGCAACTGAATGTGGATGGATGGTTTATGGCAATTACACCTAAACTCGTCATTGGCACATGGGTCGGGGCGGACGATCCGAAGCTTCATTTCCGAAGCACTAGCCTGGGCCAGGGCTCGTCGACAGCGTTGCCTATCACTGCGTATTTCCTGCAAAAGGTAAATTCTGACAGGTCACTGAGGGATCTGTCAAGAGCGAGGTTTCCTGCGCTGCCAGCAAAGTTACAGAATGAGCTCAAATGTAAGACGTCGAAGTCCGACCTGAATATCTTCCAGCGTATCTTCAAGAAGAAGAAAAAAACGAAGGTGAAAAAATTCAGGGGAATCAGGGATTAGAGCGTGAGTGGTGAGTGGTGAGTCGTGAGTGGGCGCAGCGGTCTTAGCTCTTCACGCCCTTATGCACCCTTATCCCCCTTACGCCCCTTAAAGTTGTGCCATGCCAAGAAGGATGGAACTTTCTTCTGCGACAGATTGTGCTTCCTTCTTTTTGTTTTGCGATTCGATAAAGGCCTCCAGGCTTGTGAAAAAGTTCAGCCTGTATTTCCAGATCAGTTTACTTCCAATCGCTTCCTTGAACTTCCTGAGGTCTACTTTTTCGTCTAGCCAGTAAAGATCGTGGGTATCCATATCGGACGACGCGCCTGTGTAGCCCGGCATAAAGTTGACGTTTGAATTTTCCAGTTTCTTCAAAACTTCGTCGCGAAAATCAATTTTGCCTGTGATGTAAACTGTTATCCAACCCATATTAACCTGTTCTCTGTTAGTGAGAAGTTTTATTCTTCAATCTCCGTGTTATACCAAATTTTGTTTGCAGGTGTGCGAGACGATATGCGTGCAACGTGTCTTGTTCATAATCACACCTTATTAACGCGGCAAAGTTGATGATGTTTCACTTACGCTCCTACAATTCTATCCGCGATACATGCATCTTATGGATTCTTTCACAACAAACAATAGCGCAAACGTTAACTTCAAAAATCGCTGAAAAAAATATTTATCAAGCTGCGTATTGTCAATACAGATGACATAGCGCAACAACTATACCTCCGAATGGCTGAAAGGTAACCGTGGTACTCTTTTTTTATTTGCAGAAAGGCAATATGTCCGACGGGCAGTATATTTAAGACGTTCAGCTGCGACATGAATGAGATAAACGATTCCGTGTACTTATTCTGCTATTTCAAAGGCCATGGTGATGGTCTTCATCTCGCCTGGAGTCGCGATGGATTTCATTGGCACGCGTTAAACGGCGACTTGCCCTATATCACAGGTCAGACCGGTCCGGAGAAACTCATGCGCGATCCTTTTGTTCTGGCAGCCCCTGACGGAATGTTTCATCTCGTATGGACTGCAGGATGGCGAGGTAATGGCATTGGTTACGCCTCTTCACCTGATCTTCTCAATTGGTCTTCGCAAAAGTTTCTCGAGGTTATGGCGCACGAAAGCGAGACGCGCAACTGCTGGGCGCCCGAGATTCTTTATGACGACACACAAGATCAATACATCATCTACTGGGCCAGCTCGATCCCCGGACGATATCCTGAGACAGATGACCTGGGTGATGAAGGTCTTAACCACCGCATGTACTGCACGATGACAAAAGATTTCAAGAGATTCGCTGAGACCCGGCTATTCTTTGATGCAGGCTTTAATGTCATTGATGCAACGGTCGTGAAAGATAACAATCGGTATTTGCTTTTCTTCAAAGACGAAACATCAAGGCCACTGCAAAAAAATATTCGCGTCGCCGTAGCTGACGGAATTTTCGATGGATTCAAAAACGTAAGCAAACCTCTTACGGGCGCTTACTGGGCAGAAGGTCCATCAGCAGTGAAGATAAACGGAAGATGGGTGGTGTACTTTGATAAATACAAGCTAAACAGAATGGGCGCCGTCACATCAGCTGACCTCAAGCACTGGCAGGATATCTCCGATCAGCTTTATTTCCCGGAAGGAGCACAGCATGGCGCCGTGCAGAAGATTGATTTCAATCGCATCAGCCACCTGTTCTAAAAATTTCCCGTAACTATTACTTTTTGCCTTCATTTTTGGTAACTTAAGGTACGTTACCCATCCATGAAGTGCTTCATTTTCTTAATGGCTTTTACCCTCTTTCAGGAGGTGCCCTTCAAACCCAACGAGGAATTTGAAATTAAAGTGGATTATCAGTTCAAACAGAGACCCGCGCCAGATGTCAACACCGTACATATAGGATCAGTGGGACAGCTGCAGCGGTCAAACCTCGGGGTTCTGCCGTACCTGGTACTGCATATCAAAGTGCTTGCGCTACCTCATGAGAAGACACGCATGGCGATCATCACGAACCTTGAGGGACGGCCTGTGCACAAGAAAATCAGCGTTAACTCCGTCTACGAACTTGATATGGGGTTCACGGTGGACATGATTGACCGCATTACTGCTCATGAATACACCCTGACTTTTCTCGATGAAAATAAAAATGCACTTAACCGCATTCATATCTCTGTCGGTGAAGACGGGTCGTTTATGGTCAATGGCGAGAAGAGGGGGCAGATTTAGGGGCGTTGGCTTTTGGCTGTTAGGTGTTGGCCCGTGCAGTTTCATTTCTTTTAGACTTTCTGTTGAAATCCTGCCAGTTCATTCGTTCATAAAAGAACGCGATCCGCAAGCATTGCAAAGTGCCAACTGTGCGATCCCCATAGCCAGAAGCCCGTAGCCAACAGCCCAGCCTTTTGTTAAATCCTTGTTAAAAAAATACCAGCCGCTGATTACAAGCGGATGATAAAGCTTAAACTTGTATTTAAAATACGAGGAATGAGATCATACTTTCTGCTGGTAGTCGTGGTGCCCTTGCTGTCGTTCGCGCAGCCGTCACGGCAGCCTGACGCTGCTCAGATACAGTTGAAGCTCAAGAAGCTTAACTTTCTCGGCTCGGTGTTGTATATGGCTGCACACCCGGATGACGAAAACACAAACATCATCGCCTATCTTTCAAATGAAAAGCTCGCATCCACCGCATATCTTTCACTCACCCGCGGCGACGGTGGTCAAAACCTGATCGGTCCGGAGATGCGGGAGTTACTCGGTGTCATACGCACACAGGAATTGCTCGCTGCAAGAAGGATAGATGGAGGAGAACAGTTCTTTACACGCGCCATTGATTTTGGTTTTTCGAAATCCGCCGCTGAAGCTTTTTCAGTGTGGGGAAAAGACGCCGTCCTTTCTGATGCCATCAAGGTAATCAGACAATATCAACCCGATGTTATCATCACCCGGTTTCCCCCCGATGAACGTGCAGGGCATGGACATCACACAGCCTCTGCCGTGGTGGCAGGGGAAGCATTTGATCTCTCGTCCCGGTCGAACGTATTCCCCGAACAGGTCAAAGAGTTCGGAACATGGCAAGTGAAAAGACTATATACAAACACAGGTCGTTGGTGGAACCGCACCGTGAATGAAAACACGCCCGGGGTCATCACGATCGACGTAGGTGGATACAATACACTACTTGGAAAGTCTTATTCGGAGATTTCGGCGCTCAGCAGTAGTCAGCATAAAAGCCAGGGATGGGGCAGGCCAGGAGAGCGCGGATATAAGCCAGAGTTTCTGGAACATGTGAAAGGTGCTCCCGCGTCAAAAAATATTTTCGAAGGCGTCGACACGACATGGAGCAGGGTGCCGGGCGGAGGTACAGTTCAATCCCTCGTGGGCCAGGCACTGACAGAGTTCAATCCGGAGAATCCTGCAGCATCGGTCCCCCTGCTGTTTCGCATCCGCAATGAGATTCAAAAACTTGACAAAAATGTGTGGAGGAACCGCAAGCTTCGCGAGACTGAAGATATCATCGTTGATTGCCTCGGACTCTTTGTAGAGGCGACGTCGAACATTTCTCAATGTGCTCCGGGCGAACCCGTCAAGGTGAAAGTGGAGCTGGTCAACCGCTCAGCTACTGATCTGCAGGTAGAAGGGATCAGCGCGGCGGTGCTGCAATGGGATTCATCCTTTACCACAACGATTCATCCCAACAGCCCGGCTCTGATGAACTTTACACGGACAATTGATGGGAGCACCGAATTTTCCGATCCCTATTGGCTTACATTACCCCACAATACAGGCCTTTATTCTGTCAAGAATTCACAAAGGATTGGAATGCCCGAAAATCCGCCTGCGGTATCGTTCAAATTCCGCATGAGGGTGAATGATCAGACGCTGTTGCTCGAGAGGCCATTAATTTACAAGTGGGTTGATCCGGTAAAAGGAGAGTTGTGGAGACCCTTTGAGATTATGCCACCCGTCACGGTGAACCTGTCGGAAGATGTAATGGTATTCGGTACGCAAGACCCTAAGAGCCTTACGTTGCTTATAAGATCCTCCAGCGACCAAAAAGTTAGCGGAACTGTTTTATTGGAACTGCCTCGTGGGTGGCGGGCAGAGCCGTCATCGGCAGCATTTGAATTGGGCGCGCGTGGCGAAGAAGAAATAAAAACCGTAACGATATATCCATCTTCGGGTGAATACAATGGCGTAATCAAAGCGCGCGCCACAGTAAATGGAAAGGATTACCAAAATTCCCTCCGGATCATTGCGTACGATCACATACCTATGCAGACACTGCTTCCAAAGTCACAGGCAAAAGCCGTCAGAATCGATTTACGGAAGGCAGGCGAAACTATAGGATATATTGATGGTGCGGGTGATGAGATTCCTGCCGCACTCAGGAACATGGGCTATCATGTTGTCGAGCTGAGCAACGAGCATGTCACGCCAACAAACCTGAAGGGACTTGATGCCGTGGTACTCGGCGTGCGTGCTCTGAACACGAATGACCGCGCCCGTTATTTCATGCCCGCGGTTCTGGAGTATGTCAAAGAAGGTGGAACGGTCGTGGTGCAATACAATACGAACGCGCGGATGCAGACAGAGAAATTTTCGCCTTACGCACTGACCGTTGGCCGGGACCGGGTGACGGACGAAGCTGCGGCGGTGACTGTCTTGAAGCCCAATCATCCCGTCATGAATGTGCCGAACAAGATCACAGCAAAAGACTTCGATGGATGGGTGCAGGAGCGCGGCCTTTATTTTCCGGAGGAATGGGATACAAACTTCGAGGCGCTTCTATCTATGAGTGACAAGGGTGAGGCGCCAACGTCCGGTAGCCTCCTCGTTGCTACTTATGGAAAAGGACATTACATCTACACCGGTTTGTCCTTTTTCCGCCAGTTACCGGAGGGTGTTCCGGGAGCTTACAAACTCTTTGCGAATCTTGTGTCGCTTGGCAAGGCAACAAACAAGGCTGAAGTGCCAAAGACCAAAGACCGTAGTAAATAATAATAACGTTCACGTACAAGTAATGAGTGATTCCCAAAAACCACCACTTTTTAGTTCCTGGACAGCTTGGTACATACTTGTGCTGGGCGTGCTTGTGGTTCAGATCGTCGTCTATCGCGTCTTAACCGTCGCCTTTTCATGAAGACCATCGATTGGGTAGTCCTCCTTCTAACCATTCTGTTCATTGTCGTTTATGGCACCCTGAAGACCCGCAAAACTTCCACTGTCGAAGGCTTTCTCAAGGGTGACAACACGCTAAAGTGGTGGATGATGGGCATCTCCATCATGGCGACACAGGCGAGCGCTATCACCTTCCTTTCGACACCAGGCCAGGCCATCGAGGATGGAATGAGGTTTCTGCAGTTCTATTTCGGTCTACCCCTTGCCATGGTGATCATTTCCATCACCATGGTTCCAATTTACTATCGTTTGAAGGTTTATACTGCCTACGAGTATCTCGAGACCCGATTTGACCTGAAGACCCGATCGTTAGCCGCGCTCTTTTTTCTCGTCCTTCGCGGACTTTCAGCAGGCATCACGCTGTTTGCGCCTGCACTTATCCTGTCAACCATTTTAGAATTACCAATCATGCTTACAACGGTGTTCATTGGCACCCTCGTGATCGTGTACGTCGTGTCCGGCGGCACGAAAGCGGTAAGTATAACACAACGTCAGCAGATGGCAGTGATCATGAGCGGAATGTTCCTGGCAGGAGTGCTGGCATTCTATCTTCTGCCAGAAAGGGTCACATTCAGTGATACAGTAACAATCGCCGGCGAGCTCGGTAAACTAAATCTTGTGAATCTTGAATTCAATATCGAGGACCGTTACAACATCTGGTCCGGACTCATCGCAGGAACGTTTCTCTTTCTGTCGTACTTTGGCACGGACCAATCACAGGTAGGAAGATATCTCGGAGGAAGCTCCGTCGCAGAAAGCAGATTGAGTCTCATGTTTAACGGATTGCTGAAGATCCCTATGCAGTTCGTCATTCTGTTTATAGGCGTGCTTGTGTACGTATTTTATCTTTTCATTCAACCGCCCGTCTTCCACAATCAGGTGCTTAAAGAGCGCGCCATGAAAACGCCACAGGCGGATTCCATCCGCTATTACGAAGAGAAGTTTAATACGGTGTATGGAAAGAAACGCGCTGCAGTTGACAAACTTGTAGATGCAATACACAGCGAAGATGATGCCGCCATTAATTCTTCAAGCGATGCCATCAAAGTATTTCAGGAAGAAGAGAAAGCGCTGCGCGAAGCTGTAAGGTCTAGCATAGCGAAAGCTATACCCGATGCAAAAACGCAGGACCGTGACTACATCTTTTTGAATTTCGTTTTGTCAAATCTTCCTCACGGAATTATTGGGCTTCTTCTTGCAGTGATGTTCAGCGCAGCAATGTCGTCGATGGCCGGTGAGCTGAACGCCCTCGCTTCAACCACTTCCATTGATATTTACAAGCGATCGTTCAAGCCCGACGCTTCCAACAGTCATTACTTAATGGCCTCCAGGATTTTCACTGTAGTGTGGGCGCTTCTCGCGATGGTGTTCGCCATGCTTGCAAACTTTGCGGAAAATCTCATTCAATTTGTCAACATAGTTGGGTCGTTGTTCTATGGAACCATTCTGGGGATTTTTCTCACAGCGTTCTACATTAGAAGAGTAGGAGGTACAGCCGTTTTCTGGTCGGCTATCATTGCGGAAGCGTTTGTTCTTTACTGTTATCAATTCACCGACATTGCGTTTCTGCTGTACAATATTATTGGTTGTGGCATCGTGATGAGTCTCTCAATCATTATTCAACTCATGCTTCCCAAGGAGAGGAAAGCGGTTTAACAGACAGTTGTAACCGCTTACCATTTTATTCACTCACCAACCGGCAACTATTGTTATGTAAATCGACCTAACAAAAATTTCTCTGTTTCCGTTAAATGACTATAAACCTAAAATAGAGAGATTATGACACCGGATAAAGTGATTTATACTGATGGAAGGGATGTAACTGTGACCGACTCTACTCTGAAGGTAAAGAACACGTCTTACAAATTGAGTGGTATCACGAAGCTAACGTTGTGGACCATACGCCCTGAGCGTTGGCCAGGAATATTGTTACTGCTGTTGGGCTTGACCGCCGCCGTGCTGGGCTTCATGAATATGGTGCCTGCGGATATGAGTCTGCAAACCGATAATGGCTCGGTGAGTTCCAATACCCTGGCAATATGGGTGGGGCTTGGTCTGGCGATAATCGGGATTCTCATTCTTGCGTCCGCGCATGAACGTTATGCAGTGCGTATTGGTACAGCAGAAGGCGAGAAGAATGCAGTTGTTAGTCGCAAGCGTGAATACATCGCGCAGATCGTCGACGCTATCAATCACGCGTTTGACATTGGGCCGACCACACCACCGCTCACTACTTCAAGAGACCACGGCATCTAAGGACGAACCGTATACAAAAACCTCCGGCACGCCGGAGGTTTTTTCTTTCAAATAAGCTTTATAAGTTGACGGAGGATTGTAGGAAAACAAATGTTTTGAGAGGTACGATTTTTGTTTTGCTTAATGCCAGTTTCTGCAAGAGCGCGACCGCGCGTGATCGGAACAAATTGTTGAGGAGTTATTCAGCCGACATTGATGTCATCAAATTATCCGTACCTTACCTTTCAAGTCAGTCAACGCTGGCAAGTTGTTGCCCTCCGCCGGGCACCTTCATCAATCTTACAGTATCGCCGTTGCAGTTGATCCCTTTTCCAAACTCAATGATGGTATAACCGTAGCACGGTTTCTTTTCCGCCGAAGGTTCCTTCTTTCTCCGGATATCGGTTCCGAGGAGGACGATCAGTGTCACTACGACGCTAAAGAGCAAAAATACCTTCTTCATAAGTCCCGTGTTTAAGATGATTAATTCGTTTAAAACGGCTGAATCTATGTCTTGGCTCTCAGGTACATATCATTCTGCTCCCCCCGGGAGGTCTTTAGTAAGAGCAAACGCTATGCCTGCGAAATCAGGGCCCCAAGCGACCCTGATGCGGCTGGTAGACGGGAAGCCGTTCCACAAAAGCCGGTGATATTCCTTAAACGCTACTTGAAGGAGTTGGTTATTGTCGCTTCGAGGTCATTCTGTGCAAGCGGCTTTAACTGGTTGGTATAGTAATTTTCCTCAGCACGAAAAAGAAACTCTTTTAGAAGATAAATCAATCTACATATGGGAAAAGACAAAGAAGGGAAATATCATCCCCGGAAGGGAAAGCCATCGGGCGCATTAAGAGAAAGTGTTGGTCTGCAACCGATCGACACAAGCGCACTCGAGGAACATTTGGAGATTGCTGAAAAGTATACCGAAGGTGAGGAAGAACCAGCACCAAATATTCATGTAAGACATCCAAACCGGAACGTCGACAAGCGAGAAGAGAGACAACGGACGAAGGAAACTCAGCGATTCAATAATCCATCAAATAAATCAACGAACGAAACTTTTACAGTCGAACGCGTCGACACCACAGCGGAAGAATTGCCGGCAGTGTTGAGTAAGGAGGAATTTGCGGAGCTCGCAAATTTCCAGAGCGATTGTTGCATCACGCTTTACACGTGTACGACAACCTCAACAAATGCAGACGCGAACAGGCAAAAAGATTTCATCGGATTCAAGAATAAGCTTCAGCAACTGACGACCTCGCTGAGAGATAAAAATTTGGAACAGACGCAGATCGAGCGGTTGCTGAAACCAGGGTACGATCTATTGAGAAATGAACAATTCTGGTCCAACCTCTCCCATGGTTTGGCGGTGTTTGTTGCTGACGGCTATTTCAAATATATGAAGTTGCCCGTCGGTCCGAAGGAAGAAATGCTCATTAACTCGACATTCCTCCTCGCGCCTCTTATTCCGGTTATCACGAGCAAGGATTACTTCTACGTTCTTGTGCTTAGCAAGAAGCAGGCGAAGCTTTATCGCGCCGACGCATTCGGAATGCAATACATCGCAGTTCCAGGTATGCCTCGTGGCGTTGACGATGTGGTTCACTTCGAACAAAAGGATGATCAGGATCTCGTGCGCACGGACACGAGTGGCGCTGGCGCGGGAGCGAATTATCACGGACTGGGTACTGGCCGGCCGGATCATAAGACCGATCTCGCGATGTACTTTGATGAAGTAGATGAAACGGTGTGGAAAGAAGTGCTAAACCGCGAGAATGTTCCTCTTCTGCTTGCGGGAGTTGAATATCTCATTCCCATCTACAAGCAGGTTGCTAAATATAAACCCATTTGGGACGATGCTATCACGGGAAGCCATGAGCATGAAGACACGCAGGCCCTGTATCAACAGGCACGGGCAAAGATGGAGCCTTATTTTCAAGAGCGTGTAGCCAAAGCGTTGAATACATATGGGAACCAGTCGGCGACTGAGCTCACGTCCTCGATACCAGATGACGTTATCCCCGCAGCCCACTATGGCAGGATCTCTCAACTATTCGCTGTCCAGGGTGAACATATCTGGGGAAGTTTCGATGAGATGAATAATGCCCTGACAATCCACAAGGACCAGGAAGAAGGAGATGAGTGCCTTATCGATAAGACCGTCATCAAAACATTGTTAACAGGTGGCGAAGTGTTCATGCTGCCCGCTGACAAGGTTCCGGGTGGAAGTAAACTGGCAGCAATCATGCGATACTAGAACGTTTGGAAACTGATCATGTGGCAAAGGCAGGGCGGCCAGCGCTGGCAATCCTGTCTTTGCTCTTTATATCCGGCCGTATGATAAACTATTAAAATTTTAATTCAGCAGATTTAAAAGATATGGAAACACTCATAGAAATGCCTGAAAAGATTCCAGGTCAACACCAGGATAGACAGCCAGGCATAGAATCACAAATGGAGCCCCGCCCTTTATATGACACGGATGAACCTGGCTATAACAGACTGCAGGGAAAAGTTGCGATCATAACCGGTGGTGATAGCGGAATCGGACGGGCCGTTGCAATTCAATTCGCGAAGGAAGGTTGCGACGTGGCAATCGTCTATCTCGACGAACACGGTGATGCTGAAGAGACGGCAAAGGCTGTGAGGCACTACGGCAAGGAGGCGTTACTCATCCCGACCGATATCTCTCAGGAAGTAAATTGCAAATACGTCGTTGAAAAAACGCTCGAACGGTTTGGCCATCTGCACATTCTTGTGAATAACGCTGCGGTGCAATATGAACAGCAGGACATCCAGGATATTACCGCGCAGCAACTCGAGTACACGTTCAAGGTCAATATTTTTTCATTTTTCTATCTGACCAAATACGCAGTAGCACACCTGAAGGAGGGAAGCGTTATCATCAATACCAGTTCTGTGAACGCTTACAAAGGGAATCAGTCGCTAATGGATTATTCCGCCACAAAAGGAGCGATTGTTTCTTTTACCAGAAGCCTTTCCCAATCACTGGTAAAGAAAGGAATAAGAGTGAATGCGGTTGCACCCGGGCCAGTATGGACTCCATTGATCCCGGCGTCATTTAATGACGAGAAGGTAAGCAAGTTTGGGAAAGATATTCCTATGGAGCGTCCCGCCCAACCGGTGGAGATAGCTCCCTGCTATGTCTTCCTTGCATCCCGGGAAGGAGCGTTTATCACAGGACAAGTGTTGCATCCAAACGGAGGCTCGATCATCAATACATAAATAAACGAACAACGCCCCGGACGCAGCATTAACAACACGTCAGCGGACTGGAATCGCTTGGGCGATGCGGGGTCATCTTTTTTCGAATGGCAGTTATCGGATACCACGCCTCGCAGGAGCAATTCTCCCCGGCGGACCTATTGAAGCTAGCGATCATGGCGCGCGATGCCGGTTTCAAGGCGATCAACACGTCGGAGCACTTTCATCCCTGGAGCGAGCGTCAGGGACACAGCGGATTTTCGTTTGCGTGGCTGGGTGCGTCCATGTACGCGACAGGGCTTCCGCATGGAATCGTTTGTTCTCCCGGATACAGGCATCACCCGGCTGTGGTCGCGCAAGCGGCCGCAACGCTAAGCCAAATGTTTCCAGATAAGTTTTGGATCTCAGTGGGTAGCGGCGAGGCGTTAAATGAACGGATTACGGGCGAAAAATTTCCCCCGAAGTCAGAGCGCAATGCGCGGCTTCAGGAGTGTGTATACGTGATGCGCAAATTGCTAGCGGGCGAAAGGGTTTCGCATCGCGGCCTCATTACGGTTGAAGAGGCAAAGCTCTACACGAGGCCTGATAATCCGCCTCTTATTATCGGTGCTGCCGTTTCGGAGGAGACGGCAGGCTGGCTGGGTTCATGGGCCGATGGACTTATTACAATAAGTCGTACACCGGATGAATTAGAAAAAGTCGTCAGGGCATTTAAAGGCAATGGCGGCGAAAACAAGCCGATGTATCTGAAAGTACAGTTGTCATTTGATCGCACAGACGAAGAGGCTCTTCATGGAGCGTATGATCAGTGGCGGACGAATATTTTCGAAAGCTCGGTGCTCGGAGAGTTGTGGACAGTGCAGCAGTTCGATGAGGTCGGCCAGCGTGTCAGGGCGGAAGAGATGAAAGACCACGTGCTGATCTCCTCAGATCTAAGAAAGTATGTAAAGTGGATCCGCGAATTCGAGGATCTTGGTTTCGAAAAGATCATCTTGCATAATGTCAACCGTAACCAGGAGAATTTTATTACCGCTTTCGCGAGAGAAGTGTTGCCGGCGCTTTGATCCGGGAATGGAAATTTACGTCGCTTATGCAGCTGGCCATTCCGGCACAAATTCGATTTTAAACACAGGGTTATGGAAAATTACAGGATCTATTGCGAAGAGAATGAGCGCGCCGAAATCATGAGCATTCTGAGAAAGTACAATGACGTGGTGATTGACAATGTAGACTCTCATAGTTTCGGAATCACCATCGAAGGTGACAACGCCGAAACTTTTTACCAGAGCTTGCTGGATGAAATTGAAAGGGAAGTTTTCCGCTATAGGATCGAACGGGAACCGATCCCGCAGAACCGAACGGACCTCCCCGGCTAAATGGTGATCGAATGGCTGGGCTGGATGGAAATATGAATCAGTCGGCTGTAAAGTGCCGCCTAGACAAATTTTACATCGGTTGCGCTACCAACTTTCGAAAATTTTCATTTGTTTTGTATCATCAGTTTTTAACTCAGCGCAGGTTTTTCTAATGTGTGGTTGCATCAGAAAAACTTGCGCTTATCTATTTAAGGGGTTTCCGCTGCTTGAGCCTCGGAACTTTCAGGTTACATCACGGGTTTCTCCTTTCCATAGGGAAACTCATGTCGTTAACTAACACACTTCTTTTTTTAATCTTGTCTTCTTTGTTATTCAATTGCCAGGACGCACAAGAAACTGCGGTTCCTGCAACCAATGAAGTTTCAGCTGGTAAAAAATATCTCGTGTCTGCTGCTGCTGGCGATGAAACAGCGCGTGCCACACTGCAATTCCTCGCCTCTGGTTTTGGTCAGGCAGGTATTTCGGCGCTTTTGAAATATGATGTCAAAGCATATACGCTCACTTATTCGACTACGTACAAAGGAAATCCTGTCGAGGCATCCGGACTGATCATGGTGCCTGTTGGGATGAAAGAGAAAGCGCCGATCGTAAGTCTTCAACACGGTACCACCTTTGAAAAGGATGAAGCCCCTTCTGTGCGTGGCGGCTTTCAGGGAATGGAGTTCTTTGCTTCGGCTGGATACGTTACTTTAATGCCCGATTTCATCGGATACGGAAAATCAGCATCGCTATTCCATCCTTATTATGATCGCAAGCATTCGGCATCTACAGTGATCGACCTCATCAAGGCGGCTAAGGAATTTCTCTCCTCGGAACAGATACTGGTGAACGATAAGCTCTTTCTTGCGGGTTACTCGGAAGGTGGATACGTCACACTTGCGGCTGCGAAAGAAATTGACACAAATCCTGTACACGATCTTAAGGTGTCTGCCGTGGCTGCGGGAGCCGGAGGTTATGATCTTCCCGAGATGTTGCAAGGCATTACACGCAACTCATATTACGCATATCCCAGTTACCTCGCCTTTGTGCTGATGGCGTATAACCACACGTACGAATGGAACAAGCCGTTAGAGTACTTTTTTAAAGACCGCTACGCGGATGCATTATCAAAATATCTGACAGGCGAATACAGTGGCGGTTATATCAATTCGCGACTTACAACCAATGTTCCGGGATTATTCGAGCCGAACTTCTTCCAGGCGCTTCACAGCCCGGAAGGTGAGCTCGAATTGAAAAAAGCACTGAATGAAAACAGTGTTGCCGGGTGGACGACGCAAGTGCCGATACGGATGTTTCACGGGACGAGGGATGAGATCATTCCGTATCAGAATTCAGAAATAACTCTGGAGAAGTTTCGCGCCGCTGGCAGTGAGAACGTTTCACTTACACTTATTCAGGGTGGAACGCATGGCAACAGCTTTGAACGAATGTTGCGTGAATTTATTCCCTGGTTCCTTGCTTTGTAGAAACATTCTAATAGTCCTGGCCCGACATCAAGGGATATCCATTGATCCGGTTCAATCTTCTTTCAATCCAAATGACTGATAAATGCGGTGGACTGTGTCTTTCGAGTCAGCCATGAGCAAGAGGTGATCACCTGTTTCAAGCACGGTATCGCCTCCGGCGGTGAAGTACTTGCCCGTGCGGTGGATGAGCACAATGAAAGCGCTTTTGGGGAGGTTCAGATCCACAACCGCCTTTCCGGCCGCCGGTGAATTCTCCGGTATGTCCATCTCGACAAGTTCAGACTTTAGGTCCTCCTTGAATTCAATGTCGAGAGGAAAGCTTCTTTTGATCCTCCAGGGAACACTAACGTGCAGCCAGGTGGCCACGTAGGGCAAGGTTGTGCCCTGAAGCAAGACTGACGAAACTGAAATGAAGAACACGAGGTGAAAGATCGTGTGGGCGTACTCGACATTTGCCAGTAGGGGGTACGTTGCAAATACAATGGGTGTTGCACCCCGTAAGCCCACCCACGATATGAACAGCTTTTTTCGGAAGTTCATGTCCCTGGCGAAAGCGAGCGCTATAAACACTCCGACCGGTCGCGCGATCAATATAAGAAAAGCAGATATCATGATGCCTTCGCCCATGATTGGCACTATCTGCGTTGGGTAAACCAGAAGCCCGAGTGTAAGGAACATGACGATCTGCATAAGCCAGGCTTGTCCGTCGTAAAACCGCATGAGACTCTTCTTGTGAATGAAGTTGCTGTTGCCCAATATCAGTGCGGCGATGTAAACTGCGAGGAAACCGTTTCCCCCGATGCGTTCAGTGAAAGAGAAAGTAAAGAACACCAGCGAAAGGACGAGTACGGGATACAGTCCATCAACATTAAGCTGTATCTTGTTGAGTATCCACACCATCACCTTGCCCAGAACATATCCACAGGCAACGCCGAGTAACATGTCGACGAAGAATTTCGGTATCAGGGTCCAGAGCTCTTCATCAGGATGTTGGATCAGGTAGATCATGCTGATGGTAAGGAAGTACGCCATCGGATCGTTGCTTCCGCTTTCGAGCTCGAGCAGTGGACGTATCCTCCCTTTCAATCCAAAGTTTTTTGAGCGCAGTATCGAGAATACAGCCGCGGCATCGGTGGAGGATACAATTGCACCGAGAAGCAAGCCCTCATAAAGTGAAAAACCCAGCACATACGATGAGAAGAATCCCACCAACGCGGCTGTAACCACGACCCCAAGCGTTGAGAGAGCAAGGCCGTTGCGTATGATAGGTTTGATGCTTTCCCATTTAGTGTCGAGTCCACCGGAGAACAAAATGAAAGTCAGTGCAATCACACCCAACAGTTGCGCTGTTTCAGGATCATTGAAATATATTCCGCCGGGACCGTCTGAGCCAGCGAGCATGCCAATAATCAAAAACAAGATGAGTGTAGGTATGCCAATACGGAAAGAAGTCTTACTCGAGATGATGCTGATAAAGAGAAGCAGCGATCCAAGTAATAATATATTTTCCGGTGTAAAAGACATAGACTTTTTGCTCTCCTAATAATAAAGTAAAAAAAGTAAAATGTTGCAACAGCGGCTGTTGGTGTGTTCTAAGAGCAATTCATTGTTCCTTCATAATGGCACAACAATTTACGCTAGGTAGATTAACACAATCATTTTTTGGATTTATGCAATGGCGAGGAAGACAGGGTAGTGGCAATGTTTCGGACCGCAGAGGAATGGGTGGCAAGCTTGCCGTAGGCGGAGGACTTGGCGGTCTGGTGGTCTTGATCCTCTCTTTGCTGTTGGGTGGTAATCCCCTTGAGACGATGAACGTCGGAACTCAGGGAAATTACACACCTTCTGCCGAAGAGGACGAACGCGCACAGTTTGTTGGTGTGGTTCTCAAGGATACAGAAGATGTGTGGAATAACTTGTTTAAAGAGGAATTCAACGCAGATTACCAGGAGCCGACCCTGGTTCTATTTTCACAGTCCGACCAATCTGGTTGCGGGTTTGCAACCGCTGCGACCGGTCCGTTCTATTGTCCGCTTGACAATTCCGTCTACATCGATCTCAGCTTTGCGGATCAGCTTGCTCAACAATTCGGAGCTGCGGGGGATTTTGCATTGGCTTATGTCGTGGCTCATGAGGTTGGGCATCATGTGCAGAACCTCCTGGGAACGTCTGGGAAAGTACGGGAAGCACGGCAGGGCATGAGCGAGGTGGAGGGAAACAAACTCAGCGTCGCGCTGGAACTGCAAGCTGACTTTTATGCTGGCCTGTGGGCACACCACGCGCAAGAACTTAAACAGGTTCTTGAGCCAGGCGATATTGAAGAAGCACTTCGCGCGGCTAATGCGATCGGCGACGACCGCTTGCAAAAACAGTCACAAGGACATGTGGTTCCGGATGCGTTTACGCACGGAACTTCTGAACAACGGATGCACTGGTTCAAAAAAGGTTTCGATACCGGTGACATAAACGAGGGCGACACCTTCAGTGAGTTGCAAAGATAATGGCAGGTTTTATTGGCGTTAAAGTCAGCAGCTTCTGGATCAAAAAAAAACCACTCCGAGTTCTCAGAGTGGCTTTGGGGTTTAGGTTAAGCTGAGATCTATTTCAACGAGTTGATCAACTCCTGATTCATGGTTTGATAGTCTCTGTTGTTCGCTTGTTTCGCGCTGTTCAAAGATGCTGTAGCCGTTTCGATCGCTCCCTTCTTGTCACCCAATGCCTTTTGTATCTTTGCTTTTTGGTGTAACATCCAGAATGCATTTGGATTGCTTTGCAGGGCCAGATCCATCCATGCAAGCGCCTGCTTAAGATCCCTGCCTGTTTCCAGGTAATAGGAGGCAGCCTGGAAATAGTTGCCCGGGTTCACTTTTGTGTTTGCCTCGATCGCCTTCATAACTTCTTCATCGAAGTCAACGGCAACCGTGAATGGTACTGCGGTGTTTTCCCAGGCCAATGTCACCTTGCCGCTCTTATTATCGGCTGCAATGTCATCTATGCTGATGGTAAACGTCTCCACTTTCTCTGCAAGCTTTTTAGTCTTGACCTTGAATTTCGCTGCCTCCTTTGAAGCATCGTAGGCAGAAGTGTTTCCACCAATAGAGAGATCATTGTACAGAGACACTGTCCACTCATTTGCTCCAGGCCAGGTGAAAATGAGGTATTCCCCTTTTGGAACGTTGATGCCTTCTACCTTAACATCGTCGGAGAAGGATATACGTGTTCCGCTGTTCGCACCGGTTCTCCAGATAGTCCCATGAGGGTACATTACGTCCTTTTCTCCAAAGATCTTTCTTCCTTTCAAGCGTGGACGGAAATAGTCGATTTTGACTTCAGTCAGGCCTATGGTGCTGGACACTGAACCGGCAGGACTTGCGGCTGGCGTCTGAATCTGCGCTTCTGCCACCATAAACATCACAGCCATCGCAACAATCAGTAAGGTTTTTTTCATAAGTAATTAATTTTAGTTTAGCGCGCTCTTCTATCAGAAGAACACTTTCTTTCCCGGCAATGTTAGTTTTTTGATCCGGGCGCTTCGAGGCGCCAATTTATGAAAACTTTTTAAAGTTAACGTTTGAATGAAATTGCAACATGACTTTTATCAGCGCGGTAACGTGGTAAAGGTCGCAAAAGATTTGCTAGGCAAAGTTCTCTATACCAGGATTGACGGAGTAGTTACCGGGGGCATCATCGTCGAAACTGAAGCTTATTCCTGGAAGGAGCGCGGCTGCCATGCATATGGTGCCCGCAAGACCGCCCGTAATTCCATCATGTTCGGCGCAGGGGGATATTCTTACGTTTACATGTGCTACGGTATCCATTATCTTTTCAATGTAGTAACCAACCGGGAGGAAACTCCTGAAGCGGTACTGATCCGCGCCCTCGAACCAATAGCCGGGGTTGATCTGATGAAGCTGCGACGCGGCACGTTTCCTAACGGTTTTCATCTCACCTCCGGTCCCGGCAAACTGACCAAAGCTTTGGGCATTGGACGAAGCTTTAATGGAAAATCTTTATTAGATGACGAGATTTGGATTGAAGATCCCGGCACGAAACTGGCTCATAACCAAATAGTGGCGAGTGAAAGGATAGGAATTGACTACGCTGGCGAGGACGCGCGTTTGCCCTGGCGCTTTTCCGTAAAAGGAAATGCGTGGGTTAGCAAGTAACGTTCGGCGATGATAATTGTACTTTCCGACGGCCCGAAATCTTTTATGATAATTCGTTAAACTCGGCATATTTTTACGAACGGAATCACATGCGTCTCCTTGTTTTCATTTTTTCCCTCATTTCACCGATGCTTCTCGCTCAGGGAATGCAAGAGAGTCTTCGGGCTGTGAAGTCCGGCTATGATGAACAAAATCCGGTGTTAAGTCCTGACGGCAAAACACTTTTTTTTACCATCGGCAACCACCCATCCAATATCGGAGGGAAGAAAGACGCGGGCGATATCTGGTTCTCCCGCAAGGAGGGATCCCAATGGTCAACTCCCGTTCACGCCGGACCGCTGCTGAATGATCGCGCTTACAACGCCGTGGCTGGATTCTCAGCTGATGGCTCGCAGTTGTTTCTTCATGGGCACTACGGATCCTCAGGCACCCCCGCAAAAACGCAAGGGATCTCAGTGGCGCAATTTAACGGGTCAGGTTGGTCAAGACCGGAGAATATCACAATACCATACTTCCTCAATAAGTCCGGCATCCTCGGAGGAGCAATGTCGCCTGACAATTCTGTCTTTGTATTCTCCGCTGAAAGCTATGGCACGCTCGGCGTGGATGACATTTATGTGACTGTAAAACAGAACGGGCGATGGACAGAACCTAAAAATCTGGGAAGTTCGATCAACACACAGTTTCAGGAGCTGACTCCCTCGATAAGCGATGATAATACCACACTTTTCTTTTCGAGCAATGGCAGGAAAGGCAGCGGAAGCTTTGACATTTACTCGGCTACCCGCCTGGATGACAGCTGGACAAACTGGTCTGCACCCGTCAATCTTGGTCCTCAAGTTAACACTGAAGGACGCGAGCTCTTCTACCGTAGCTATCCTTCACGCGGATACGCGCTCTTCACAACTACCACCAGCAGCGATGGCTATGGCGACATCCGGATGGGTGCGCCTGACCAGTCATTCCCTGCACGCGACACGATTATTTACGCAAGTGTCCACAATCCCGCAAAGAAGGATACTTCTTCGCCTGTGGTAGTACAGCCAAATCTGACTACAGATGCAAACAATGAGAAGACGATTTCTGAAAACGTGCCGGCAAAAACGGAAGTAAGAGTGTATGGCAAGATCACCAATGCAAAGACTGGTGAATTGATCCCGGCGAGGATTTCGTTTCACGGGCCTGACGTGGGTCCTGTAAATACTGAAGCAGACGCAGGCGGATACTCCGTTTCCGTTCCTTCCTCCCAATACACGATCCGCATAGAAGCCAATGGGTACATCAGCGCGCTGGAGAAGCTGGATATCAATGTTCTGGAAATGCAGGATCTCGAAATGCATTTCAAACTGCAGCCTGTGGAGATCGGCACAACGGTGAACCTTAAAAATGTTTTGTTTGTGCAGGCAAAAACTGACATCCTTCCCGAGTCCTATCCCGAGCTTGACCTTGTCGTCAATTTTCTGAAAGAGAATCCGAGAGTGAGGATTGAACTGATGGGGCATACCGACGGAAGGGGAGTGCATTCCGATAACGTAAGGCTTTCACAACAACGCGCTAACAAGGTAAAGGAATACCTCGTCTCAAAAGGTATTGACGCAAAGCGGATCACCGGCAAAGGCTTCGGAGGCACCAGGCCCATTGCGAGCAACGACACCGAAGAATCACGCAGGATGAACAGAAGAGTCGAGTTTGTAATTAAGAAGTTCTAGAGAGGAAACAGACGATTCACACTCGCAGCCCACCCTCACAATTCATGAGCAACTCACGACTCACAGTTGACTGCAGATCATGAGCAATGCGCCGAACGCTGAGCCCCACCAGCCACTCGCTACTCACCCACTCACCACTCACAACCCCTCACCACCCCACCGCCGCATCATCCCCCCGCGGGTCCGCCCCTCCTTCAAGTCGTCCGTCGGGCAACACGCGGATAGCATCTACTCTTCCGATGCCGTCCCAGTACCCGCCGTCGAAACGATGGCCCATGTCAACAAGCTTGAGGCTGTCGCGTTTGTCTACCGCGTCTTTTTCAGGAGAAAGCACCTCTGGCAACCACTGGCTGTGGATTCGTTTTGCACTAACGGCCTGCTGCATCGTCATCCCGAATTCCGCAACATTAAGAAATGTCTGGAATACGGATGTAATGATGGTTGAGCCCCCGGGAGTGCCGACCACCATAAAAAGCTTCCCATTGCGTTCGATGATGGTGGGCGTCATGGAGCTGAGCATGCGTTTGTCGGGCTCGATCTTGTTCGCTTCGCCACCGATCACGCCGTACATGTTCGGTTCCCCAGGCTTGATGCTGAAGTCGTCCATTTCGTCATTGAGAAAAAACCCGGAGCCGGCTACGACCACACCAGACCCATACGAATCATTCAAGGTGGTAGTAACGGCCACTGCATTGCCCTCCTGATCCACAACGGACAAATGTGTTGTTTCACTGCTTTCTGTGTATAATGGATTTCCCTCGCTGATCTCTCTGCTCGGAGTTGCGCGCTTCGGATCGAAAGTACCCATCCGTTTTCCGCTGTAAGATTTTGAGATCAATCCAGCGATGGGAACATCGAAAAAGTCCGGGTCCCCAAGCCAGGCAGCCCTGTCCGCATAGACCCTCCGTTGTGCCTCTGTGAAGAGATGAACGGTGGCCGTTTCGTTGTGCCCCCAATTCGCAAACGGAAACTTCTCAACGGAATTGAGCAGTTGCAGTAAGGCAATCCCTCCGCTTGACGGTGGACCCATCGATATGATCTTATACTCTTTAAAGGTGCCTGTCACCGGTTCTCTCCATACGGGTTTGTAGTTGCGTAGATCTTCAAGCGTTATTAAACCATTGCCGCGATTCATTTCCGCGACGATCTCATCTGCAGTTTCACCAGTATAAAACCCATCGGCTCCATGATCGCGGATAAGCTCAAGGGTGTGCGCAAGGTCTTTCCAGAAGATCGTATCGCCTTCGTTCCATTGATCACGTAGCAGAAATTCTGGCATGATGGTGTTGTATCGTCTTAAGCTATCCTGCAGCCCGTTCAGGCTATTTGCTTCCCGACGCGAAAGTGGAAATCCAGTTGCTGCAAGATTGATCGAAGGTTGCACGACATCTTTCCATGAAAGTGAGCCGTAACGCTGATGAGCCTCATACATGCCCGCCACCGAACCCGGTACGCCGCTGGACAAATGGCCCTTCTCACTTAATCCCCTACGCACGCGGCCCGTCTCATCCAGATACATATCACGTGTTGATCGACCCGGCGCCTTCTCTCTGTAATCAAGTGTCGTTGTTGCGCCATCTTTTGTACGCATGACCATGAATCCACCACCACCAAGATTTCCGGCTGAGGGATATACGACTGCAAGTGCAAGCTGAGTAGCAACTGCAGCGTCAACAGCATTGCCGCCTGCTCTAAGGATGCGGGCGCCGACTTGTGATGCCAGCGGGTGCGCTGAAACAACCATAGCAGAATCACCAATTACTCCTACGGTCGGTGTGCTGGATTGCGGCGGCTTACAGGCAAAGGTGAGTATAGCAAGTAAAAGCGGAAAAAGGCGTTTTGTCATTATGAACATTGGTAAAGTGAAGATAAATTCTTAATTCAAGTCAAAGTTGACATTTCCAATGAGTCTACGGAAAGAGAAAGCGGCGCGGTTGAAGGTTCAGGTGTTGGAACATACTCTCAAACTTATTGGGAAAAAAGCATTTGAGGATATCTATGTTGAGGATATTTGTGAGAAAGTCAAAATTTCAAAAGTCACTTTTTTCAAGTACTTCCCGCAAAAGGAAGATGTTCTGCTTTATCACTTTCGAATATGGTGCCTAGGACGTTCGATAGAGCTCAGGCAGAAACCAAAGGACGGAATTCAGGGGGTGTATCACCTCTTGGACAAACTGGGCGATGAATGCGAAAATCATCCAGGGCTCATGCTCAGCCTGATCGGTTATCTCGCTGACTCAAAGCGACCACCAAAACCGTTTCCTGTTAAACCGGAGGAGAAGAAATTGTTTTTTCCTGAGGCTGAAGATATCGCATCAGTTGAGATCCTTTCTCTTGATCAGATGCTTGAAAAGTTCGTGCTTGATGCCATCATGCGCAAAGAGATCACCAAGACAAGTTCCACACGCGACATCACAAATTTGTTCATCACAGTGTTCCTCGGTTCCATTGTTTCAGCTCATCTCACGCAGCAGACGCCTTTAAAGCTTTACTTTCGGAGAAACCTCGATAACGTCATGAAGGGTTTGAGCTAAGGCTCCGATACCTTTAGCTCCGCATCTTCACCATCTTCGTCCGTTTCTTTCCCTTGTCCTTTTTCTTGTTGAACCACCAATGATGATTTTTAGGCTTGACCACCATTGTAGTGCGTCCGCCGGATCTATTGCTACAGGCTGGCAACAGCAATCCCAGAATCAGCAAGTACATAGGAATCCGTTTCATAGTCACGGGGGGAAGCAGGTTTTTATTCAGCGGTTTATGCGTGAGCTTTCCATCACCGCAACGGCCAAAGCTATAAAAGTAACATTTAGTTGCGTATTGATAAACGAAGCTGCCGAGGGAAAATTTCCTCGAGGTATGATTATTGAGTCGCTCGCTGCAATGAAGGCTGTCTGCCAATGAAAACGATATCCATATGAAAAATAAAATAGGATTGGAGGCCAACGAAACTGGTACGTTGGCTGATCTCATGAATGACTTACTGGCGAATTACCAGGTCTTTTACATGAATGTCCGGGCCTTTCACTGGAATATCCGCGGCGACAAATTTTTCGAGCTGCACGCCAAATTTGAAGAACTCTATACTGATGCCCTGGTGAAAATAGACGAAATTGCCGAACGCGTCCTTACGTTGGGTTATACACCCCTTCATACTTATTCGTCGTATCTGAAGGAATCCGATATCAGAGAATACACAGACGTGTCGGATGGGTTTGCGGCTGTGAACCATATTCTCGACGGGTTCAAGATACTGCTTGTGAAGGAGCGCGAGCTCCTGAAGCTGTCGTCCGCCGCCGACGATGAAGGCACTAATGCACTCATGAGTGACTATATCCGCGAACAGGAGAAGTTGGTCTGGATGTATTCCTCCTTTCTTGGAAAAAAATAACTGTTGATCTGACGAAATGCAATCATTTACCACGGTAAAACTCTGCGGTGGCACAAAAATTTAATCGCCATCTTTATCTTTAGGGCGAGTCCCGAAAATCGGTTTATTGTTGGGGAAACTCAGAGGGGCAGGAACGATGGACAAAATTCAATTTAATAATCTTTCGGTAAGCGATCAGGCATGTTTGCTATTGGATAGCGGAGACCTACTGGCAACGAATTGCTACTACCACTACAATGTCCTGTTATATAACTATGAGAATCAGTTTATGGAACTGGTATATGATAATAGGGCAAAACAGGTTTTATTGGTAAGGGTTGTCAACGACAATATTCTACAGAAGTACCTTGACAACATTCACCTGGATATAGATTGAATCCGGTTTGGCACAATTTTTATTCAGACTACTTTGATTTTAAAACAATGGACAGGCTATAGGTGCAGAAACTATGGCCTTTCTAATTTTACGGGTCACCTATTCAAGAATTGCGGTATCTGAGTGCCTGCGGTTCAATCTTCTATTTCAGTTCCCCTTTTTCAATTGAGCTCATGATCGTTCGCGCTTCCCTGATGTATGCTGCCCGGTAGCTTGCTTCGTTCACATCATCTTCGTCAGGCATCTCAAACTTTCCGTCGATGACGTCGGCAAGTCTCTTCAAGAGATCCTCACGACTGAAGCTGCTCATGTAGCAATCATAGTAGACATCCTGCAATGCGAGCGCCTCCGTCCGGACGCTGTTTTCATGCTCATCCTCAGGATGGATGGCATTTGCCTTCTGTAGAAATCGCTGAGCCATACGGAATTTGTCCCACAACATCATTTTTGTCTTTATACGTCCCGGCTCTTACATCGATTGATTTCTCTAAACCTTCGCTTTCGGATTTACGCGCTGCAGCACCTGCTTCCGGGCGGCGTCGATGTGTGAGGAATCGCCACCCATTTCAATTGCAGTGAGCACAACGTTGACGTAGTCGTGCGCCACTTTCTTGTCTTCATCCCGCAGCTTGTCATATTCGGCAAGAATGTTCTCCATTTTGCGGGCCGAGATGCGTTTCTCTTTCACAGCGCCCGAAAGAGCTTTCGAGAGACTTGATTCCCCCTTGGAAAAACATCCCCCCGACAGAAAGCAGGCAAGTAGAAAAGCCACTATCCCGGACCGTGTAAATATTGAGCTCACGAGTTTGTTAATCAAAGGCCTGTTATTTAAGGGCAAAGTAATCAAATGCATTTAAGGCCGAGCAGCGGAGGTCGTAAAGTACCGCAGAGACAAGCAATAACAGAAAAGCCCGCAACATGTGCAGGCTTTTTGTGCGGTCCGGACGGGACTCGAACCCGCGACCTCCTGCGTGACAGGCAGGCATTCTAACCAGCTGAACTACCGGACCTTTTCAGAATGAGGTGCAAAGATAGCTTTGGGCGTCTTTTATCCAAAAATTTCCCAAAACATTTTCCCCGTCCCAATACCCACAACATGGTCTCTGATGGCGGTCTACCGACTCAGCCCCTTTGTCGGTACAGTTTTTTCATCATCTAACACCAACGCTACCCAATGGACGAAGCAAAATTCAATCGACTTTCACTCGCCGAGCGCGCCGATATTGTGTGGCAACACGGACAATTCGCCGACTCGGTTCTGTGTAACAACTACTGCCTGATGCTCTACAGCTTTAACCGTCAGTTTGTTGAAGTCTACGTCGACCTGCTGGGGCAGTCCATTGTTTCGATTAATATGGCGAATGAGTATGACCTGGAAAAATACCTCGACGATATCCACATTCAGGTTTGAATATCAAAAAAAAGCCCACCAGGTGGCGGGCTTAAGGTATAGGTAATGGGGTCTAAAAAACTCTTTTTATCGAAAGACGTGTCGCATCTTACATCAGGCGCCGTGTCTTCAAATGGTTGATGAAGTCCATCACGAGGCCGACCACCGTCATCGAGCCAACGAAAGTGAAAAACAATCCCGTACGCACCTGGTTATTAGCCAACGCATCATATCCAACGTAGATCATCGACAGCACACAGATGAAGGCGAGCGCGAAAACGATCCATTTTTTCATGACAAGTGGGGTTTATTAAACGGGTACACGAAAGTAAATCTTTCCCCAGGGCGAAATCAGATAAAAAGTGCCATTAAATTACGCATGAAAATTATTGGTGTTTAAGAAAGAAATTCCCTTTTAAGAAGCGAAAGTGCGCCGATTCACCACTCTCTGCCCCCAGATTAGCCTCTTTTCAGGGGGCCGATTTGTAAATTCTGCTAATTTTGTGCTTCCTTTAACTTTAAACAATGAATCTTTTGGATTTCGAAAAGCCGATAGCTGAACTGGAAGCGAAGCTGAACGACATGAAACAGCTTGCCAAGGACAGCGATACGGATGTTCAGGCTGGCATTAAAGCACTCGAGAGGAAGATCTTAGAGCTCAAGAAAGAAACCTTTGAGAACCTCACCGGATGGCAGCGCGTTCAGCTGTCTCGTCACCCTGAAAGACCTTATACGCTCGATTATATCTACGAGATCACTTCGGATTTTATAGAGCTGCACGGAGACAGGACTATCGCTGATGATAAAGCTATGGTCGGTGGACTCGGAACCATTGAAGGCAAGACTTTCATGTTGATCGGTCAGCAAAAAGGCAGGAACACGAAACAACGCCAGCAGCGGAATTTCGGCATGGCCAATCCGGAAGGCTACCGCAAGGCGCTGCGGCTGATGAAGATCGCCGAAAAGTTTAATAAACCCATTGTAACTTTCATCGATACTCCGGGTGCATATCCAGGACTGGAGGCGGAGGAGCGCGGCCAGGGTGAAGCCATCGCCCGCAACCTCAAGGAGATGTTCATGTTGACGGTGCCCGTGATATGTATCATCATCGGAGAAGGCGCATCGGGTGGCGCATTGGGCATTGCCATTGGCGACCGCGTCTTGATGCTCGAGAACACGTGGTATTCAGTTATCTCACCGGAATCATGCTCGTCCATCCTCTGGCGCAGCTGGGATTATAAGGAACAGGCAGCCGAAGTGCTTAAACTCACAGCCAAGGATATGCTGGAGCAAAAGCTTATCGATGGCATTATCCGCGAGCCGCTCGGCGGAGCTCATACCGATGTTAAATGGATGGCCAGCGAGGTTAAGAAAGTGATCCTCGAACAAACCGAGTCACTCCTTCAGATCACTCCCGAACAGCGCGTAAAGCAACGCATCGATAAGTTCTGTTCCATGGGCGTCGTCAAGGAATCGACACCAAAGTCGACGGTAACGGATGGGAAGTAGTCTTAGTGGCTTGAACCTGGTTCATGGCTGAAGAATCACATATTGACGCACTCACAGTTCACCACCGATTCACGACTCACGACTCACGATCCTTTTAACCATTAATACCAACCTCCTTGAACCTTCACGTCATTAACACTGGTCATTTCAAGTTGGATGGCGGTGCAATGTTCGGAGTGGTGCCGAAAGTAATCTGGCAAAAGCTCAATCCCCCGGATGCCAACAATCTTTGCTCGTGGGCGATGCGCTGTCTGCTCATCGAAGACGGCGATCAGCTCATTCTCATCGACAACGGAATAGGAAGTAAACAGGATGCGAAGTTTTTGAGCTATTACTATCTGCACGGAGAAGATTCTCTTCAGAAGTCATTACACAGCGCCGGCTTTTCAGAAGACGATGTGACTGATATGTTTTTAACCCATCTGCACTTCGACCACTGTGGCGGCGGAGTTACCAGGGATGGCGATAAAATGGCGCTGACCTTCCGGAATGCACGATACTGGTCAAACGAAGATCACTGGAAGTGGGCGACTTATCCGAACGCAAGAGAGAAAGCAAGTTTTTTGAAAGAGAACATTGTTCCAATGAAGGAGAGTGGTCATCTTTCATTCATCAATGAAGGTCAGCCTTCACCTTTCGATTCATTGGACATCCTGTATGTCTCGGGACACACGGATAAAATGATGATTCCGCGCATAAAGATAAAAGATCAGGTGATCTGTTACGTGGCTGACCTGCTGCCCTCGGTGGGCCACTTGCCGTTGCCATATGTTATGGGATACGATACCCGGCCATTGCTCACGATGGAAGAAAAAGAAAGGTTTCTGAAAGAAGCCGCGGATAACAACTACATTCTGTTTTTCGAACACGATCCGGTTAATGAATGTTGTACCGTAAAGCATACAGATAAAGGCGTGAGACTCGACCGCGTGTTCCCCTTGTCCGAAGTAGTTTAGAACGGCCCGGTCCTCCATGGGTCCGCGCGATCACTCCCTATAACTGCAACCTCCTGGCCTCGGTGTCTCAATTTGAAGAAGAGAACCGGTAAACTATCGCTTGCGCCCACACTTTCATCGTACAATTTTCCTTCAAAGCTTTAACGGAATTTTTTGCAACCTTTGTGCGATATGGGGGACATTAAGATGAAAGTAGGTCTTGTATTATCAGGAGGGGGTGCGAGAGGAGTTTGTCATCTGGGCGTTATCAAGGCACTGGAGGAATTCGGCGTTAAATTCAATTACATCTCCGGGACCAGTGTCGGCTCCGTTGTAGGCTGTCTCTACAGCTATGGTTATTCGCCGGATGAGATACTGAAGATGATACAGGCAACAAGCTTTTTCAAATCAGTGAAGATTGCCTGGACGTGGACAGGATTACTGTCATTCGATGGCTTGCGGAAGGAATTGCTCAAGTACATGCCGGAAAATAACTTCGACTGTCTGAAAATACCCGTGACCCTTGCCGCCACCGAGATAAGAAAGGGCAGGATCGAATATATTTCTGTGGGCGAGCTGATGACACCGATAGAAGCATCTTGTTCGGTTCCCGCCGTTTTTAAGCCTGTTCCATTCCAGGGTGGGCTTTATGTCGATGGCGGACTACTCGACAATCTTCCTGTGAAAGCCATTCATGATAAATGTGATTTTATCATCGGTTCTCATAGCAATTTTATTACTTCCGGATTCGACATTAAAAACTTTCGCAATGTCGTTGAGCGCAGCCTGCTCATGGCTATTCATGGCAACACGATGATCAGCAAGACGCTTTGCAATGTATTGATCGAACCACCGGATGTCGGAGTGTACAGTGGTTTCGATCTTGGCAAAGCACCTGAAATTTTCGAGATTGGATATCAGTATACGAAGCAAAATTTTAAGCCTGAGCAATTCTCCGTATGAGTGCGACAATCAAATCCTTCCAGGAGCTGATACGTCAGGGCATTCCTCCCGAACTGCCACCGGTCAAGCCCTTTGACAACACCGTCAACCATGCCCCGCGGAGAAAAGATGTGCTGAGCGTAGCGGAAAAAAAACTCGCTGTAAGAAATGCGCTTCGCTATTTTCCGCCGCATCATCACTGCGTTCTGGCGCCGGAGTTCTATGACGAGTTGACGAAATACGGCAGGATATACATGTATCGGTTTCGTCCCGATTATGTGATGCGCGCGCGTCCGGTCGATGAATACCCGGGACACACTTTGCACTCGCGGTGCATTATGCTCATGATCCAGAACAATCTCGATCCCGCGGTTGCGCAACATCCTCATGAGCTCATTACGTACGGGGGAAATGGGGCGGTCTTCCAGAACTGGGCGCAATACCTTCTCACGATGCAGTTCCTTTCGCAGATGAAAGGGGATCAGACGCTGCATATGTATTCTGGTCATCCCTTGGGACTTTTCCCGGCCACGCCAGAGGCGCCGCGGGTAGTCGTAACGAATGGGATGATGATTCCGAATCACTCATCACACGAAGACTGGGAACGATACAATGCGCTCGGTGTAACGCAATACGGGCAAATGACCGCAGGTTCTTACATGTACATTGGCCCGCAGGGAATCGTGCATGGCACGACAATCACGATCCTGAACGCCGTGCGAAAGATCTCCGACGGCAAGGGTGAAGGACTCAAGCTCTTCGTTTCTTCGGGCCTCGGTGGAATGAGCGGCGCGCAGCCCAAAGCGGCGACCATCGCAGGCTGTATCTCCGTCGTGGCTGAGGTCAACGAGAAAGCTACACGCAAGCGCTTTGAACAAGGATGGGTGGATGAGATCGTGGAGGACACAGATACACTTGCTGAAAGGGTAACGCGTGCCCGTGAAGAGGGCCAGGTGGTGTCCTTCGCATACCAGGGCAACGTCGTCGACGTGTGGGAGAGGTTTTATGAGCGCGACATTCACATTGACCTGGGGTCAGACCAGACCTCGCTTCACAACCCCTGGGCTGGCGGTTATTTCCCGGCGGGTCTGACCTTTGAGCAATCTCTTGAAATGCTGGCGGCGCAGCCCGAAGTATTTGGCGAGCATGTTCGTGAATCTCTTCGGCGGCACGCTGCGGCAATCAACCGTCACGCCGCGCGAGGAACCTACTTCTTCGACTATGGCAATGCGTTTTTGCTGGAGGCATCCAGGGCAGGCGCTGAAGTCATGTCTCCGGATGGTCTGAGCTTTAAATATCCTTCTTATGTCCAGGACATAATGGGTCCGCTTTGTTTTGATTTTGGGTTTGGTCCATTTCGATGGGTGTGTGCTTCAGGAGATCCAAAAGATCTCGATGTCACTGATAGCCTGGCTGCGCGCGTGCTTGAAGATATCCGCGTGCAGGCACCAGATGAGATCCAGGGTCAGCTCGATGACAATATCGGCTGGATCAGGCACGCGGCGAGCAACAGCCTGGTGGTCGGTTCGCAGGCGCGGATACTGTATGCGGATGCCGAGGGCAGATTAAAGATTGCACGTGCTTTCAATGAAGCTATCAGGAAGAAGCAGATCGGTCCCGTTATACTGGGACGTGACCATCACGATGTTTCGGGCACTGACAGCCCGTACCGTGAGACTTCCAATATCTATGATGGATCGCAATTCACGGCAGACATGGCAATACAGAACGTCATCGGCGATTCTTTTCGCGGAGCCACCTGGGTCTCCATACACAATGGGGGCGGGGTGGGATGGGGAGAAGCTATCAATGGAGGATTTGGTATGGTATTGGATGGAAGTGAAGCATGTGATCGTCGGATTGTAAACATGCTGCATTTTGACGTGCATAATGGACTTGCGCGACGTGCGTGGGCACGCAACAAGAACGCTGTATTTTCCGTTGAGCGTGAGATGAATGTCTTACCTTCATTTCGTGTGACCCTGCCGAACGAGGTTGACGACCAGTTATTGGATGATGTCATAGGTTGACCGTAAACGTCTTCTTCAATCACATCTTATTCGATACATTTACCCTTAAACAATAACTAAAATGAAAGGGCCTTCGTTTTTTTTATTCGCATGCTTGCTTATATCACCTCTCCTCTATGGACAGACGTCCCAAAGTGACATGATGGTTGGAGGGAGCATTTCGTTCCGTTCGGCTTCATACCAGGAAAATCCTAACAATAATAACAGTGACTTCCACTTTTCGCCGAGCTTCGGCTATTTTGTCAAAGACAATTTCGCCATTGGGATTACTATGGGGGTGTCTCGTTCTCGCAGTGGAACGGATCAGGCCAGATTTGTAAATACTTCATTCTCTACAGGGCCGTTTGCCCGTTACTACTTTTTTACATCAAACGAGAAGCTTGCATTTACGGGCGACGCTGAGCTTACGTTTCGCACGAATAAGTCGACTTCGGCCTCGGGGGCGATCTCGCGCGGCAATAGCATCCACTTTACACTCTCGCCAGGCGCCGCATACTTTTTCAATGAGCATTGGGCTGCTGAGCTTGGCTTTGGGTGGCTATCATTCAGTTCTTATAATCCCGATACAGAACTTGATAATGATAAGCAGACTTTTGTTGGTTTTTCGATCAATTCATTTTCGCCCAGTCTTGGAGTACGCTACCATCTATAATTTGAAAAATTAATCTGACTATATGAAAACAAAACAAGTGTTGATTGCATGTTGTTTCCTGGTCGCTGCGCACGAAGCATGGTCGCAGGCGGAGCTTGCTATTGGTTTAAAGGCAGGCCCTAATTTTGCCACCATTGATACGGAATCTACTGCGGCGGCAAATTACAAGAACCGGGCGGGTTTCCATGGTGGACTCTTTGTGCTCGTGAAGGCCGCCAAGTTTGGCGTTCAGCCGGAGATCATCTTCTCTCAGCAGGGATCAAAGGTGGAGATCAACAGTCAGAACTTCGAGTCCAATTTCAGCTATGTTAACATTCCCATCATTCTCAAGTTGTATACGATAGCCGGGATAAATCTCCAGGCAGGTCCGCAGTTCGGGTTCATAACGAACGCTGAGACGCCCATTCAAGACCAACTCAATCCGGGAAGCTATAAAATGGAGGATGTCAAAGACAAAATGAAAAGCAGTGACTTCACACTTGCACTCGGATTGGGTTGGGATTTGCCATTCGGCCTCACCATTGACGCGCGATACAACATGGGACTTTCGAAGTTATATGAAGATGCGCCTTCTCAGCAAACCAAGGACGCAAAGAACCAGGTCTTTCAGGTGTCGCTGGGATACAAGCTTATTCAGCTGGGAAAATAGCATCTCGAGTTATGTACGAGGTATGAATGACGATGGTGGAGTTTAATGGAAAGTAAGCTTTCGAGACCATCAGCATATTACCTTAAAGATCCGGAGATACGTCTCCGGATCTTTGTGCTTTGCAGGATTGTAGTCTCCTTAAGAATGCGCAGATGGCGGCGGGCGGCATCATGATCAACGCTTGTATGCCGCCAGTCTCAACCTGTCATTGGTAATTTGTAACTCCTACTTCTGGTAGCATAGCCATACCGTTACATCCTGCCCCTTGCGCATTTGTTTTGCAAAGAAATTATGTCGACATTAGAGGGCGTAATAAACCCTTAAACAAAATGAAAAAAACATTTTTTACACTTGCAGTTATTGCTTTTTGTGCCGGTGGCGCGCTAGCCCAGGGTATCAGTGGTGGCATCAAGGTTGGCGCTAATTTCGCCAATCAGAAATTTTCCGGTGACGGTTTTGATGTATCACCTAGCTCCAGAACTTCCCTTCACGGCGGCTTGTTCCTCACCGTGATGGTATCCGAAACGTTTGGCATTCAGCCGGAGTTGCTTTACAATAGCGTGGGCTCAAAGTTTGACATTGCAGGTGCTGATTACGTTTACCAACTTGACTATGTAACTTTGCCCATTATGCTGCGCTACAACCCGGTGCCGATATTTAACATTCACCTCGGTCCGCAATTTGGATTCCTCATGTCAGCAAAAGCTAAATACGACGGCGACAGCGAGGATATTAAGGACGGCTACAAAGGACTTGATCTCGGCGCTGGTATCGGCCTTGGTGTGGACCTCCCCATGGGACTTGGACTTTCTGCCCGCTACGTTATTGGTCTCTCTAACATCGCTGAAGAGGCTGATGCTGAGGAGTCATTGAAGAACAATACCGTGCAACTGGCCGTTTCATATAAATTGTTCGGCAAGTAAGGAATTTTATAGTTTCCAGATAACGGGTGGAGACAAGGTATCATGCCTTGTCTCCACTGTTATTTTATACCACTACAATGAGGTAGTAATTTTTCTTCCCTTTCTGCGCCAGCAGATATTTGTTTTGCAAAAGATCAAACGCAGGTTTTGCGTTAGGGTCGGCCACCTTTTGTTTGTTGATGCTTACTCCTCCCGCCTGAACCATTTTACGCGCTTCGCCTTTCGATGGAAATATGAGATTCCTCGAAACAGCGGATAACAGGTCTACCACGTTTCCGCAGGTCTCTAACTCCGACCTTGAAATCTCGACCTGAGGCACCCCTTCAAAAACCGAAAGCAATGTGTCCTCGTCAAGGCTTGCCAGTTCCTCCCTCGTGGAATTTCCGAAAAGTATGTTGCTCGCAGCCACGGCTGAGTCATAATCGGTTGCCGAATGAACGCGCACAGTGATGTCTTTTGCGAGAACCTGTTGAAGCTTCCGCAGATGAGGCGCCTGCTGATGCTCGAGAGCGAGAGCCTCGATCTCCTCCTTTTGCAGCTGAGTAAAGATCTTGACGAAATTCAACCCATCCTCGTCGGAGACGTTTAGCCAATACTGGTAGAATTTATAAGGCGAAGTTTTTTTCGGGTCCAACCAGATGTTCCCACCCTCTGTCTTCCCGAACTTGGTCCCGTCCGCCTTTGTAATTAACCGCGTGGTAATGGCGTAGGCATCGCTATCGCTTTTTCTTCGTATGAGTTCCGTCCCAGTCACAATGTTGCCCCATTGGTCTGAACCTCCCATCTGCAGCTTGCAGTTCTTGTGTTTGTTGAGCCAGTAGAAATCGTAGCCTTGAATAAGCTGGTAAGTAAATTCCGTAAAGGAAAGTCCCGTCTCGAGCCGTTTCTGGACAGAATCCTTGGACATCATATAATTCACCGTAATGTGTTTACCCACATCGCGAATGAAGTCGAGAAGCTTGAAGTCCTGGAACCAGTCGTAATTGTTGACCATCTCCGCGGCGTTCGCTCCGGAGAAATCCAGAAATTTTTCAAGCTGCTTTTTTACACAGGCCACATTATGGCGCAGGATTTCTTCTGAGAGCAGATTGCGTTCGGCCGATTTTCCGGAAGGATCTCCGACCATCCCCGTCGCGCCCCCGACCAATGCAAACGGCTTGTGGCCTGCCTTCTGGAAATTGAGGAGTGTCATGATCTGAGTCAAATGGCCGATATGTAATGAGTCAGCGGTGGGGTCAAATCCAATATAGCCGGATGTAGGTTCTTTCAGCAACTGTTCCTCGGTTCCCGGCATAATATCATGCAGCATACCCCTCCAGCGGAGCTCCTCGACAAAATTTTTCATCTTTCCTTTCTTGAATGCGGCAAAGATAGAAAAAATCACTCCAGTGCGATGCCTGCACACACAATCCCAAGGCACCATGAACACATCTGAAGTGCGGCCCTCCTCATTAGAAAGTACAGAGGCAAACAATATGACCTTCGGCGCCTGTCAATTGCCACTCGTTTCAAGCTACGGAATGAATGCAACTGCGCAGTCCTTCGTGCTGATGATCCCAAACGACTCACGATTCATCGCTCACTACTCACCAATGACCCCCACCACGCCCTGCTAAAAGCACAGCCCGTTCGGCCCGCACTCACGACTCACCCCTCACGACTCACGAACGAGTCGCACAATCCGAAGATAAGATCGCATCGACTTGCCTCCGCACATCCACGCTCACGACTCACGAACGAGCCCCACACGCCACGATCAGAGCGCAGCCCGTTCGGCCCGCACTCACGACTCACCATTCACGACTCACGACTCACCCCCCACCTCAACGAGCTCCCTTCAACCCCACCGCTTTAATTCCAATCGTCTCAACATGAATATTACGTTGCGGCGCCCCGTGCGCTTTAAAGTCATGGATTATTTCCAGCACATCATGATCAATGTGTACTGAATGCGAACCATCAATCACAATCCGTGTATTAGCCGGCAGTTCGTCCAGTCTTGCCTGGATGCTG
>Ga0307416_100000114_pt1 | contig 48291 bp, 42 predicted proteins | sample DK1Cmetagenome_2_FD_203821 | JGI IMG/M metagenome (GOLD analysis project Ga0307416, IMG submission 203821) | Maize rhizosphere microbial communities from greenhouse at UC Davis, California, United States - DK15-C-3 | ecosystem: Host-associated > Plants > Roots > Rhizosphere > Soil | place...
CAATTCCTGGGCTGCCGTTGCCGCCGAAGGCCGTATAAATGAACCAACCGATGAGAACGCCGCCGATCCCGCAGAGGATGGTGAGCCAAAGGGGCGTGTTGTCTCTGCTACCCGGTGCGACGAACTTGCCCAGCAACCCGATGATGATCCCTGCGACGATCACTCCGATTACTTCCATGGCATCTCCTTTACTGTGAAGCTGGACCCCGGTCCACCCGCGGCCCGCTTTTGTCACCAGTCCGCATCTACCCGCGGTCATGGCAGCCAAACTAAGCGGCTGAAATCGGTACGAGATCGTGGCAAGAGTTTGGCTTGTGCTTCGCTCGCAAAACCTGCAGCTGGAGTAGGACGCTCTGGCAAGTGGTCACCAACGACGTCAAATACCGCCGGTTCCATGTCGTTGGTGACCACTTTTCCGAGGGCCGCCCAACCGGGAGGCGCACTGGTCAGGACACAGATGGTCCTTAGCCGCTGCCAGGGCATTGTCGGGCAGGTCATGACTGTGGGACCCTCCTTTGATGGGCATCGTGACGAGGGGCTTCGGCGGGCGAAGGCGTGACAGCGGCCGGGACCTGCCACCGGGCCAATACCTCACCCACGACTTTCCAGTGCTGTCGGCCGGGCCGACGCCCCGCATCCCACTTGACACATGGCAGTTCACGGTGACCACCGAGCTCGGCCAGACTCATCAGTGGAGCTGGGCAGAGCTGATGGCGCTGCCGGCGGAGTCGATCACCGTCGACATCCACTGTGTGACGCGCTGGTCCAAGCTCGACACCGCCTGGCGCGGGGTCTCACTCGACACCTTGCTCGCCGACGTCGAGACCGAGGCAGATTTCGCGATGGCTCACAGCTATGGCGGTTACACAACCAACCTGCCGCTAGAGGATCTGCTCGATGGCAAAGCCTGGGTTGCCTATCAGTACGACGGCGAGGAGCTTGCTTCCGCACACGGAGGACCCGCCCGCTTGCTGGTGCCACACCTGTACTTCTGGAAGTCGGCCAAGTGGGTTCGCGGGATCGAGCTGATGCTTCAAGACTCCCCAGGCTTCTGGGAGCAGCTTGGCTACCACGACTACGGAGATCCATGGCGCGAACAGCGATATCAGGGGGACTGAAGCTACGCCGCACCTGGCGGCCCGCAGTCCTGGTAGAGCAGCGGCCAGAGACGCCGAGCGCCTACACCCTGGTTCTGGACGTACCAGGCTGGCCCGGGCATCTGGCCGGCCAGCATCTTGACGTACGCCTCACCGCACCCGACGGTTATCAGGCCGCGCGCAGCTATTCGCTCGCCGCACCGGCAGACGGTGAACACGTTGAGATCACGGTGCAACGAGTGCCCGAGGGCGAGGTCTCGAGCTATCTCGTCGGCGACGCCCGGCCGGGTGACTCGGTCGAGATCCGAGGACCGGTCGGCGGCTGGTTCGTGTGGCGGCCTGAGCAGATCAATCCCGTATTGCTGGTCGCTGGCGGCTCAGGTGTCGTACCGCTCATGGCAATGATTCGCACGCGCGCCGGGGTCAGCAGCGCACCGTTCCGGCTCATCTACTCCGTACGCGAGCCCGGGGATCGGATCTACCACGACGAGCTAGGGCGCCGCGATGCCGAGGACGGGGGGCTGGATGTGACGTTCGTCTACACCCGGTCCGCTCCCGCAGATTCGTCGCGACCGGTCGGTCGGATCAGCCTCGATGACCTGGTGTCGCATGGCTGGCCGGCGGAGGTTGAGCCCACCTGTTATGTCTGCGGCCCGACCGGTTTCGTCGAGGCCGTGGCGGATCTGTTGATCTTTTTGGGTCACGACCCGAGCAGGATCCGTACCGAGCGATTCGGACCAAGCGGCCCATAGCAAGAGGAGGTCTGTCGATGGATGCGCAAACCGATGCCGCGTACGACGGCAATACGCTGGCTGGTCCGCTCTCGGAGGTATTTGCCGTTGAAGTAACGACGGCGGTCGGGCGCTGCCACGGTTGTGGCACATCATCAGAGTTCGCAACGTTCCGGGTGTACGGCCCCGAGCCGGGATACGTAGGCCGCTGTCCTAGCTGTGAGACTGTCCTCTTCCGGATGGTACGTACGCCGGACGCTGTGTGGCTGGACCTGAGCGGGATGTCGGCGCTTCGGATCGCAATGCCAACCGACATAGCCTAAGAAGGCGAATGAGCAATTCGCGCCAGGATCCGATTCAGGTTCCCAAGGCGCTCGGAAACCGAGTCTGAAAGTCGATAATGTTCGCCCAGTCGGGCCTCACTCGGATCGTCGCCTCGGGTTGCCCGCGCAGCTGATCCACCCAGGCCTTGCCCTGCTCCGGCCCGAAGTAGCGTTCAGCCGCGGCGGCATACTCCGGCGGCACGTCGTCGACCATCTCAACCGTCGCACGGCCGCGAAGGTAAAGGATCTTGTACGGGAAAACATTCTCGTCAATCGTGATTGCCACCGCAGGGTTGGCACGCAAGGCGATCAGCTTGGGTGCGCGAGGAGGCGTTGCGAAGACAATGGCTTCGCCGTCCCAATGGAACCAGATAGGGACGGTCCGCGGCGTACCGTCCGGCCACGTGTAAGCAAGCTGGGCCGGTTCGGTCGAACTGAGCAGGCGTTGGGCGATGGGATGATCAAGGAACTCAAGATCACCGGCACGAGTGGGCATGGCGCTCCTAACTGTTAGCGGCCCGCATCCGGGCACCTCCTAGCAGCAAGCTAGCGCCTCTGGAGTGGCAATGTGCTTAGCAAGTTGATAGGCAAGTGCTTACTTGCCTATACTGGCGTTGTGAGCGACGTATACAAGGCGCTCGCCGACCCGACGAGAAGAGCGATTCTCGACGAGCTCACCGAACGGGACGGACAAACCCTGTTCGAGCTTTGTACCCGCCTGGTGGCAAAGCACGGATTGAGCTCCTCCCGCCAGGCGATTTCGCAGCACCTCGACGTCTTGGAGTCGGCGGGGCTGGTGAAGACCAGGAGGCAGGGTCGGTACAAGTTTCACCATCTCGATACCAAGCCGCTCGAGACGATCGTCGAGCGGTGGCGACTCAACTCGCAGAAGGAGTAGCAAATGAGGATCTACATCACTTCAGTGCTCGTCGACGACCAGGAGAAAGCGCTGCAGTTCTACACCGACGTGCTCGGGTTTGTGAAGAAGAACGACATTCCTCTAGGGGAGGCGCGCTGGGTCACTGTCGTGTCTCCTGAGAACCCCGAAGGCCCAGAGTTGGCCTTGGAGCCCGACAGCCATCCGGCCGCTCGGCCGTTCAAGGAGGCGCTGGCTGCCGACGGGATTCCAGTCACGTCATTCGCCGTCGACGACGTACCCGCCGAGTTCGGGCGGCTTCGTAGCCTCGGCGTCCAGTTCACTCAGGAGCCGCTCGAGATGGGCGGTGTGACCACGGCGGTATTCGACGACACCTGCGGCAACCTGATTCAGATTGCCAAGGCCTAGACCGGGGATCTTCCCGGACCCTAACCGGGCAAGGAGCCGCGGCCCCACCCCTATCCGCGTCGGCGACCCGGTTTACCCCCTCAGCGCTGAAAGACCCGGAGTCGATGTTGACCAGCTCCTGGATCCTGGCCACCGTGTCGTCGAAACGCTTCCGCAGCGGCGCCAGCAGGCTGGACGGCTCAACTCGAGGGTTGGTGACGGCTAGCCGCGCACCCGGAAATAAGCAGCTAGCTTGTCCATGAGCGTATCAAGATCAGCATTCACCTTTTGCCGTGCTGGATCTTGATCATGCCAGGCAATGATCTCCGGCACCGCCCGTTCGAGTGTGATCGTTGCGACGTAGTCCGGGACCACGCTGCGCAGCTTTGAGTTATCGAAGATCAGCGAGTGGGCACTGTCTCCGAGCAGTGCGGCGCCCCAGACCGGATCTGCGGCCGCGATGGCATCGGAGGGAACATGCACGATCTTGGCTTCGGCACCGCCGGCCGCGGCCAAGATCATGGTGATCTGGTTCCAGGTGAGTACGTCGTTAGAAGTGATATGGAAGGACTCACCGATGGTACGGGCGTTGCCGAGTAACGGTACGAAGCCCTTGGCGAAGTCGTCGCTATGCGTCACCGTCCACAGCGACGTGCCGTCACCCTGCACGATGACTTCCTTTCCCTGCCTCATGCGCTCCACCAATGTCCAGCCGGCGTGGCACGGTACCGAGGTGCGGTCGTAGGTGTGTGACGGCCTGACGATCACTACCGGGAAGCCTTCCTCGCGGTAGGCACGTACCAGTCGATCTTCGCAAGCGATCTTGTCCCTGGAGTACTGCCAGTACGGGTTGCGCAGCGGCGTCGATTCGGTCACCGGTTGGCGGGACGGCGGTGTCTGGCCGAAGCGGAACTGATGAAGATGTACTGTTCGATCCGGTCGCGGAACAGCTCAAGATCAGCCTCAACGTGATCCGGGGTGAACGCGACCCAATCCACGACGACGTCGAATTCATGATCACCTAGCGCCTCTCGTACCGAGGCTTGATCACGGATATTTCCATGCAAGATCGTCACCTCGGACGGCAGCGATCGAAGTTGGGTGGCGCCACGATTCAGTGCGTACAGATCAAGTCCGCGCTGCACGCCCAACCTGCAGCACGCCGAACTGATGAGTCCGCTTCCGCCGATGAACAACACTCGCAACGTCACGGCTCTAAAACCTAACCGAATCTGCGCCGAGATCCGACCCCGGCACCGCTGGACAAGCCGTCGATAGCGGCCACCTCATCGGCAGTCAGCTGGATCCGGGCACCAGCAGCGTTGGCGACGATGCGCTCCGGACGTACGGACTTGGGAATCACCACAAAGCCGTGTGCAACGTGCCACGCCACAATCACCTGCGCGGTGGTTGCGTCGTGCTGTGTGGCGATCGAGACAAGCGTTGGATCGTGCAGGTTGCTCGCCTTGAATGGGCTGTACCCCTCGAGCACGACTCCGCGCTGCTCAAGCCCCGCGACGACGGACGCGTCGTAGAGCGACGGTCCCCAGCGGATTTGATTGACCTGCGGCATGACGCCGGTCACCTGCATCAGTTCATCAATTTGCCGGAGTGAATAGTTGCTGACGCCGATGGCTCTGGTCAGACCCTCCTGCTGCGCCTGGATGAACTGCTGCCACACCCGCGGTGCCGCACGACCGTTCGGCGGCCAGTGAATGAGCCAGAGATCCACGTAATCAAGCCCCAGCTTCTTGAGGCTCTCCAGCAGCGTGCGGCGCTCCCGGCCGGCGTGGCTCGGCGGCAGTTTGGTTGTCACGAACACCGATTCGCGCGGCAGTGCGACTGAAGCCAAGGCCTTACCGATACCAGACTCGTTCTGGTAGATGGTTGCGGTGTCGATATGCCGGTACCCCGCCTGCAGGGCGTAGGCGGTCGCCTGTGGTGCCACCCGATTGCTGATCTGCCAGGTGCCGAATCCGAGCAGCGGCATGCGCCCGCTCTGCAAGACCGCGGCCGGCTCCGCGTAATCGTTCGTGGTCATGCCCCGCACGTTAACCGACCAGCCGACGATCAAACACAGTGGCGCGTTGGGCGCCCGATTGAAAAAGCACCCATCCACTTATTCGCTTATGCCGAATAGGAGGCGTGGAGATTACCAGAATTCAATCGGTACGCCGCCGACTCATTATCGGCGCAGCTTCAGTGTTGATCACAGTAGGCACACTTGCCGGCTGCAGCGCGCACGCCGAGATGCCCGCGACCTCTCCATTGAACGCGAGCTCCGCGCCCGCAGGCCCGGTGATCAATCTCAGTTCACTGATGTTCAATCCCTCAAACACCACAGTCAAAGCGGGCACCACGATCACCTGGCGTAACGACGAGGCGATTACGCACACCGTCACCTCGGGACGCTACGTCGGCGTCGACAAGACGACAGGTCTGCGGTCTTCGCAAAAGGCCGACGGCGTGTTCAACGCAAAACTCGCCGGGAAAGGCAAAACCTTCAACTTTACGTTTACTGAACCCGGCACCTACACCTATTACTGCGACATTCACCAGGGCATGAACGCCACCATCACCGTCGTGGGTGAAAACACATCAACCGAGGGCGACCAAAAGTAGCCGAACCTATTTCGTCGTCTCTTCCAAACTCAGCGCAATCCCGCGCGACTCAAGAAAGGTTAATCATGAACAAGCGCTTCGCCCGCTTTTCAATTTCGGCGGCGGCGGTACTCGTCCTCGCTGCTGGCTGCAGCAGCACCGGCTCCCCAGCCGGCGTGCCAGGACCCGAGACGGCGCCCTCATCGGTCCCGTCCGTCTCTATGACTCATTCACCAAGTCACTCAACGACCACTACCGCCGTCGCACCGGACGCCACGGAGGCAGCCGCTTTGCGGGCGACCCTCACCAGCCTGCTCTCCGATCACGTTTGGCTGGCGGGCAATGCGCTGGACACCGCAGTGCAGAACAAGGGCGATCTGAAGGATCCGGCGGTCGTTGGTGCCGTCAAGGCTCTAGACGGGAACTCAGTGGCACTCGCTGAGGTGATCGGATCTGTCTACCCCGATGCCGAGAAGCCGTTCCTGGCGTCCTGGCGTCAGCACATTGGATTCTTCGTCAACTACACCCTGGGCAAGGCCACCCAGAACGACAAACAGGTCTCCAAGGCCAAGGCCGATCTTGACGCGTACCGCATCTCCTTCGGTGAGTTGATCAACTCCGTAGTCCCAGAGCTCCCGGCGGATGCGGTTGCCGAAGAACTGAAGCCACATGTCGCGTCCCTCTTCGCCGCGATCGACGCCAGCGTGGCCGGCAAGCCCGACTATCAGACCAAGCTGTCAATGGCTGCCGATCATATGGTGATGACCGCTGAGATCTTGGCCGACGGCATTGCCAAGAACAAAGGTCTCGAGGGCGACGTTGACGGCATGGCCTCGACGGTTCGGGCCACCCTCACCAGCCAGCTCTCGGCTCACGTGTGGTTGGCCGGAAACGCGCTAGATACCGCAGTGCGTAGCAAGGGTGATCTGAAGGATCCCGAGGTCGTCGGCGCTGTCAAGGCTCTGGATGCCAACTCGGTCGCGCTGGCCCAGACGGTCGGATCGGTCTATCCCGATGCCGAGAAGCCGTTCCTGACGTCGTGGCGTCAACACATCGGCTTCTTCGTCAACTACACCTTGGGCAAGGCGACCAAGAACGACCAGCAGGTCACCAAGGCGAAAGCCGATCTTGATGCATACCGCACCTCGTTCGGCGAGTTGATCAACTCCGTGATCCCGGAGTTGCCGGCAGATGCTGTCGCTGAGGAACTGAAGCCCCACGTCAGCACGCTGTTCGCCGCGATCGACGCCAGGGTGGCGGGCAGTCCCGACTACCAGACCAAGCTCACCAAGGCCGCCGACCACATGCCGATGACTGCGGCGATCTTGACCAGCGGCATCGTCGCCAACAAGAAGATCGATTCGTAGTATCCGCGTACCAGCATCGCCGGCCGGGGCATCCACCCGGCCGGCGATCTCATATAGTCGAGCTCCGCAGGAATCAAGGAGATGGCTCGATGAGGCTTGCCTCGCATCTACATCGCATCGGCACCGATGTCGTCACCTCCTACCTGGTTGAGGATGCTTCGGGAATCACGATTGTGGATGCTGGCCTGCCGGGCCAATTGCGTGAGCTGGAGCGGGAGCTGACGCAGCTGGGCCGCTCCCTCGCTGACGTACGCGGGATCGTGCTCACTCATGGCGATACCGACCACATCGGTTTTGCTGAGCGGCTTAGGCAGCGGAATGGCACTTCCGTGAACGTCCACGAACTCGACGCAGCACGGGCCCGCGGTGAGGTCAAAAAGCCCAACGGCGGCTGGGGGCGCGTCAAAGTGCGCCCGCTGCTCAAATTCCTCTGGTACGGCGCCACTCACGGCGGACTTCGCATTCCGCCGGTCCGTGAGGTCGTGACATTCACCGATGGCGATGTGCTCGATCTGCCCGGGTCCCCGCGGATCATCCACGTTCCCGGGCATACGCCCGGGAGCGTCGCGGTCCATGTACCAACCGTGGACGCGCTGTTCGTTGGAGACGTCCTGACCACTGGCAATGTGCTGACCGGGGAGCGCGGGCCGCGGCCCGCGCCTTTTACGCTCGATCCGCAGAGTGCGCTGGCGTCGCTTTCCAAATTGGAGGCAGTATCGGCCACCTGGGTGCTGCCTGGACATGGACCGCCCTGGCGCGGCGGGGTAGCAGAGGCAATCCGGCTGGTTCGACAGCTCGCCGGATCCTCACTTGCCGACTAGCTTGAAGGCGCGGGGCCGCGTCGGCGAAACGATTTGCGATGAATCGGCTTGTCGTGGATCACCGCTCGACGGCCAACCGTCGATGGGTGGAACATCGGTCATGTGGCAGTGATCAAGTCCGGAGGATCGAGATGACCGCACGTGCCCGTCCACCGTTCGACGTTGAGGTGGAACCCGCACTCGACGCTGTGCCCGGGTTCTTCACCACGCTCAAGCCCGATTCCATTCCGGATTTCCGCGCCGCGACCGCTCGTACGTCCTCACTGCTCGACGACGTCATCGCGGGACGGCCGATCGAGGTCACCGACCACACAGTGACCGGTCACGACGGCGGCCAAATCATCGTCACGGTGCTGCGGCGTCGCGACCACGAGGGCGCGGCCGGTCCGGGCGTCTACCTCATTCACGGTGGCGGCATGGTCGGCGGGAGCCGATGGACGGTCGCGCCGATGCTCGTCGAGTGGGTCCTCGAGTACGACGCCATCGCGGCCGCTGTGGACTTCCGTCTCGCACCCCAGTTCCCCGACCCGGTTCCCGTTGAGGATTGCTACGCCGGATTTATGTGGTTCACCGGCCAAGCTGAGGGGTTGGGCTTTGACGCGCGACGGGTGCTGATTGGCGGCCAGAGCGCCGGTGGAGGCCTCAGCGCGGGGACGACGCTGCTCGCCCGTGACCGTGGCACGCCCATGCCTGCCGCAATGCTGCTCATGTGGCCGATGCTTGACGATCGGAATGAGACGGTCTCAGCGCAGCAGATCGACGGCTTAGGCATCTGGGATCGCACCAGCAACCAGACTGGATGGACGGCCCTGCTCGGCGATCGCCGCGGCACTGCCGACGTGTCGATCTACGCGGCGCCGGCACGCGCAACGGACCTGTCGGGCCTGCCGCCTGCCTACATCGAGGCCGGGAGCGCCGAGGTATTCCGCGACGAGGCCGTCGCGTTCGCGAGCCGGATTTGGGAGGCGGGCGGCAGCGCCGAGCTTCACATCTGGGCAGGCGGCTTCCACGGGTTCCAGACGATGGTGCCGGGAGCAGCGGTGTCGCAGCGAGCCCTGCAGGCGCGCGAGTCCTGGGTGCGCCGCACGTTGGCACGGTGACCCGCTCGACGGACCAACGCCCCGACTTCGATAAGTCAGCTCACATTCCATGCCATTTTTGGCATGCGTCCCTCAGTAATTCGCATGACACTGTCAAAGACTGATGAATTGGCGCCTCTTAAGGGCGTGCTCGGGGTTGAAGGCTTTCTTATGACGGCTACGTACCGTATAAACACAAGTACCGGGGGAAACGGCGCAGAAGGAGCTGTCTTGATCTCGGATAATGCGTCTACGACCGATACGATTTCACCATCAACTCACAGCGGTGATGATCAAGCGCTCTCGGCCAGCTAGCGCAGCCCGCCGCGCTCGGAGGGAGACAGCGTGAGCACCACTCCTGGGCAGTCGTTCGTCCGCCTGCAGGCGGTGTCGAAGGCCTATGACAGTGGTTCATCTCGGCTTGAAGTGTTGAATCAGGTGGAGCTGGAACTGCCGGAGGGTGAGACCACGAGCCTTGTAGGTCGCTCTGGATCGGGAAAGTCAACTCTGCTTTCTCTAATTGCCGGGCTCATGCGTCCTGATTCGGGCCAGATCTATATCGGTGGCCAACAAATGGATCAGCTGAATGATGACGGACGTGCCAGCCTACGCGCTGAGCGGATCGGCTTTGTCCTTCAATCCGACAACCTCATTCCATTTCTGACCGCTGTCGAGAATGTCGAGCTTGCTATTGGCTTTTCCTCGGGGGGGCCCGGGGGGGTCGTCCCCCCCGGCATCAGCAGAGCCGCAGGGCGTCGGTCGACCTCACGCGCTCGTGAACTCTTGTCCGATCTTGGACTTGGGCCCCGGATGGATCATCTTCCGCGCCAGCTCTCCGGCGGGGAATCGCAGCGGGTCGCTGTCGCCGTAGCGCTTGCCAACGAGCCAGACCTGCTCCTGGCCGACGAGGTGGTCGGCCAGCTGGACTCGACGACTGCCGCCGACGTCATGGAAATGATCTTCAGCGCCTCCCGCGAGCGCAACCTCACCGTCTTATATGTAACCCATGACGAGCAGCTCGCTGGCCAGGCGCACCGTTCACTCCGCCTCACCGACCGCCGAGTAGTCGCTGCATGATCATGGATGCTTCGATCACGGTTGACTCGATCGTTGTCGAGCATCAGACCTCGGGCGGTCCGGTACGAGCGCTTGACGGAGTCTCATTCAGCGTGGAAAGCGGGTCGAGCATCGCGATCACCGGCCCTAGCGGTGGTGGCAAGTCAACCTTGCTGGGAGTAATTGGCGGCCTCGCCCAACCGACATCGGGCAGCATAAAAGTCGGCGATTCTGAAATCTCGGAAATGTCGGAGCGTGACCGCTCTGACTTTCGACGAAGTCATATCGGTTTCGTTTATCAGGCGGATAACCTACTGCCTTTCCTTACGCTGCTGGAAAACGTCGGCCTTCAGCTGGCGCTGAACGGAAAGTCATCGGGCGCTGGAAAGTCCTTGGCGGTGCTCGCCAACCTCGGCCTGGCGGGTCTGGCGTACCGGCTGCCCGACCATCTTTCCGGCGGCCAGCGACAACGCGCTTCGGTGGCTCGGGCGATCGTCAACGAGCCGCAGATTATCCTTGCCGACGAACCCACCGGTGCCCTGGATGCGGCAAACGCCGTCGGCGTGATCGATCTGTTGCTAGGCATGCAACGTGAAATCGGCGCCACATTGATCATGGTGACCCACGACCGGGATGCCGCCGGACGCCTCGACCGGCAGATCCACCTCAGCGACGGACGCGTCGCATGATTTGGCAGTACGTCTGGCGCGACCTACGCCGCAACCCAAGGCGCAGCCTGACGGCCCTCGCAGGCATGACGCTCGGCATCGGTCTGTTCTCAGCCGTGCTGTTCTTCATCGACGGTTCCTCGGCGACCATGACGGCCCGCGCGATTGCGCCCATTCCGATTGACATGCAGCGAGTGCTTGCCGATCCGCTCGGAAACAAGGTCCGACTTACCGAGCAGGTCGCCCCAGAACGGCTGCAGCCCGGCCAGCGCGGACACGTCACGCTGGTCCTGGCAAACAACAGCTCCCATCCGGCCAATGAGGTCGTGATCAGGGACGAACCAACGCCGCCCCTGAGCTATGTGCCCAACTCGATGACCATCGACGGCGCAAGGATGCCCGACTACGGCGGCGATTTTCCTCTCGCCCAGGGCGAGGCCAAGCTCGGCCTGAATCTCGGGACCGTGCCGCCTCAGTCCAAGGTCACCCTGGCGTACGACGTAGTGGCCGACGCGGCAGTGGAGTCGGTGCCCGCCCTGGGTCCTAGCGCTAGCTTCTCCAGTCGCGAAATTGGCGTTCCGATCAAGGCCAACACCTCAGAGCCGCTCGATCTCGAGGAACTGACTCGCCGGATCGGCCAAATCCCCGGCGTTGTCCGCGCCGAGCCGCTGTCGTTTGTTGATCTTGACCCGGGCTCGCTTTGGGTCGGTCCGAAGCGACCACCGGAGGCGGTACGCGTCTTTGGCTTGGACAGTCGATACCTGGAGCAGGATCCGTCCATCCGAATTATCGAAGGATCTTTTAAACCCGGGGCCGGCTTACTCAGCGCGGAGGCGGCGCGGGCCTTGGGCGTCGGTCCTGGAGCAGTAGTTCAGGTACGCGTACCGGGCATGAAGGAACCGCTCAGCGTACGCGTCAGCGGCATCAGCGATGTGTCACGAGCGAAGTCGCTGTTCTACAGCCGGGAGGGGAAACAGCTCGAACAGTTCGTCTATGTCCGAAACTCCTTGATCGTCGACCCTGAGGTATTCCCGAAAACGATCATCCCGGCTTTTCAGAATGTGACGACGGCCCCGGGCACCGTGCTGCGAAGTCAACCGATTCTTGAGGTAGACGTCTTCATGGAGCGCGAGCCGCTCGATGCCGACCCTGCAACGGCCCTCGCCCAAACCAAGGTCATCGCTGATGCAGTCAATTCCATCGCGCCTGGGCAAGACGTCCTGATCGACAACATTTCGAATGCACTGCAGGTTGCCAGCGATGACGCCCGAACCGCCAAGCGCATGTTCGTCTTCCTTGGAGTTCCGGGCGCTCTCTTGGCCGCCATCCTTACCTCCTACGCGGGCGGCGTACTGGCCAGTGCACTGCGCCGTGAGCAGGCGATCTTGCGAATCCGGGGCGCGAACCGCCGCCATCTGCTCCGCATGCATGCATTGCGTACGCTCGCGCTTGCCACCGTCGGCTCCGTGCTGGGTGTGGCGCTGGGTCTCATTTCGACCGCAATCGTGCTCTCTGCCGATGCTTTGGCCAGTGCTTCCCCCGCCAGTTTGCTGGTATCGGCCTTGCTGGGTGCCGGCGCCGGATTCTTGGCGACGGGTATCGCGCTCTACGCCGCCGGTCGGCGGGCCATCAACGCCCAAATCAGCGACGAACGAGCCCAGCTCGCGTCTCGTAAGCCGCTCTGGCGCGTGCTCGGCATCGACTTCTTGATCTTGGCAGTGGTCGCCGGTGTGGAGTGGTACGAGCGGCGTCACGGCGGCTTCGAGGGCGTCCGCGGATCGGTGTACTACGGCCGTGCCGTGTCACTGCAGCTGCATCTGGTGATCGTGCCGATCGGTGTCTGGCTGGGCGGGGTGTTGGTGCTCGGCAGAGTTTTCGAGCGAGTCTTCGCGCACCTACCACTGCCCCGTCGGCACCGGTTCGGGCGGCCGCTTCGCGGACTGCTGACGAGGAGCATCCGGCGCCGTTCCTGGGCCGCGGCCTCCGCTGTGATCATGGTCGGGTTGATCGTCGCCCTGGGCACCAGCGTGGCGTCCTTCAGCGCGTCGTACAACCAGGCAAAGGCCCGGGACGCCCGGTTCGTAGTCGGTTCCGACGTACGCGTCACGCCGGCACCGATCAGCGCTCTCGATCATCCTCCCGAATACGCCGACAAACTCCAGGTCGCCGGCGTGCAAACGGCGACGCCGGTGGTCTACGGCTTGCTCAACGCGCTGCTAGAGAGCGAGGTCAACGAGGACGCTGGGAACATGGCCGCCATCGATCCCGCCGCCTTCGCACAGGTTGCACCGCTCATCGATACCGATTTCATCGGAACCACAGCGGCTAGCGCTATGGATGCCTTGGAGCACCAGCCTGATGGAGTGCTCCTAACCGAAGACATGGCCGACAATCTCGACGTCGAGCCAGGCGATGAGGTCCAGGTCCTCTTCGCACGAGCAACGCAGCAGCAAAAGCTCTCCGAAATGAAGGTCATCGGACTGTTCCAGCGACTGCCCGGTTTCCCTGAAGGCGTTGATGTGGTCGCCAACATCGAACGTCAGATGCAACTCATTCCCTCCACCAACGTCACCTTCTTCCTGGCCAACACGACCGACCCGAGCGATGCCACCCTGGATCGAGTCGTCGCCGGATTGGGAGAGGGTCCTGGAACCGCGGATGCGCTGCAGATTGACACCCGCGAAACGACGCTCGACAAAGATCAGTCAAGCCTCGCCGCGCTGAATATCCGCGGTCTGCTTACTCTCGATTCGGCGTACGCGCTGGCCATGGCGGCTACTGCGATAACGATCTTCGTCTTTGGACTGCTGCTGCAGCGGCGGCGGGAGTACGTCACCTTGCGCGCTCAAGGCATGCGCATCGGCAGGATCCGGTCATTGATCATCAATGAGTCGGTTGGTGTCGTAGTTGTGGGCGCGGTTGTCGGTGCCGCTGTTGGCGTTGCCATGGCGTACTTCCTGGTAACCGTGCTGCAGCCGCTGTTCGTACTACGCCCAGAGCTCGTCATCCCGCGAACCGACATCGCCGTACTCGCTGCACTTGTCCTTGCTGTCTCGGTGGTTGCATCGTTGGCGGCCACGACTCTTATTCGTCGTCTACCCCCCGGAGAGCTGTTGCGTGATGAATAACGACTCGGAAACTGACGGTTTTGTGCGGGCACTGACGCGGGCACTGAGTGATATCGTCAACGAGGTGCTTGCGCCAGTTCGCCTTCGCCGTAGGGCCTCAGCCGTTGCCGGTGCTTTTGTTGTTGCATCGGCTGCAGCTTGCAGTGCCGGAGCCCCACAGCCCGCGCCCTCCGCGCCTGAGAATCCCACACCTTCTCAAGTGGCTGCCACCTCTTCGAGCGCGTCTCCCAAACCGAGCAGCACAGCGGTGAAGAAGGTCAACGCCAACTACAAGAAGTTCGACCCGAAGAACTTCGGGGATGCCATCGGTGGGCAGAACAGCTGGTATCCGCTGGTGCCTGGCACTCAGACGCTCCGCGACGGTTCGATCACTCGCGGCAGCCGAAAGCTCAAGCATCAGCTGCGCGTGACTGTGACTGATGTCGTCAAGGAAGTAGACGGGGTTCAGACTGTCCTCGTTTTAGACCAGGACATTGATGCTGGGCAGATCGGTGAGGCTTCGGTCGACTACCTCGCCCAAGACAAGTCCGGCAACGTCTGGTATCTCGGCTCATACACCGAGCACTATGAGGGCGGCCGGTTTGTCAGCGCCCCGGATGCCTGGCTTGCCGGCAAGCGAGGGGCCAAGCCGGGCGTTTGGATGATGGCCGATCCCAAAGAGGGCTTGAAGTACGTTCAGATGCACAACTCTCGGGAGACTATCCGCTCGGAGGTCTCGAAGGTCGGCGACAAGAAGTGCGTCCCGTTTGACTGCTTCAAGTCACTGGTAGTCCTCGAGGACGGCACAGAGTTCAAGTACTTCGGGCCTGGAGTCGGCCACATTGCGACCGAGCCCAACTACTCCGGCGGTGAGCAGGAGAAAGAAGAGCTGGTCAACGTAGTCAAGCTGAAGCCCAAGGGCTTGGCCGAGATGAGTGCCGAGGCACTAAAGCTCGACAAGCGTGCTCGCAAAGAGTCCAGCGTCTTCGCCAATTCCGAGCCTGCGAAGCGCTCCTGAGCCTACGCGTCCGCCGCTAGCCGAAGATCGCCTGGACAGCAGCCGGCAAGATCACGAGATAAAGCAGCAGGTTTAGCACGATCAAGACCGGTAGCACCAGCGACGCAATCAATAGGCCAATAAGCCGCAGGACCATCCAAAACGCCTGATGGCGCCTTGCGCTGACGACTGCTGGGGTTCGGTAATCGACGGTCATGGTCTGGTGATGGAGATGGGAGAGATCTCTACGTTGTCCAGCAGCGGGTCACCATTCCGGCTGTGTTGCACCGCCCGTTTCCAGCCAGAAACCAATGCCAGCCGAGCGCTTCCGGCCTTGCGCTCCTGACGGACAGCAAGCGCCTGCGCGCCCGCATCGGCGGCACTCTCGGCAGCTCGCAGTCGAGCATGGGCGAACTCGTGAATGATCACTGCCCGACGGTGCTGATTTAGTGCTGCGGCGTACGCCCGTGCGCCGGGCTTGTGCTGGCGCGCAGCCAGAGCCGCGGCACCGGCTAATTCCCCCAGTGCCAGTCCTGCGAACATCAGCATCGAGGACAGCTGGCTAGCGCCGTCGGACAGCGGCACCAGCGCACCGACCGCGACGCTCTTGACGGCTACTCCGCTGACCAGCGACAGTGAGGCGCAGCCAAGGCATGGCCCAATGATCCAGGTCGTCACCCGTTGAGCCGGGGAAGGCAGGCGATCGGTCGGAGCGGACGAGAGCCAGGCGCTTACGGTCGTCTTGGTCGCTAAGACGAAGACCGGGCCAAAGGCGAGCGGCAACAACCATGCCTCCAAGGGAGGCAGGTCGGCGCTGGCGAGAATGCTGCTAATGGTGAAGAAGCTCGCCAGCATCAGGAGCGCTGTCGCGAGGAAGGCGGTGATCCGGCCCAGCGGTCGCCGTACGACTGGAGTGGCCGCTAGCTGGTTGCCAGCACTCTCGACGGCGCGCCTGGCCCGATCACTCGCTGCCTGCCAATAACGCTGCGCAGCCCGACGCCGAGCAAGGCGGGTCTGCAATCTGCGATCACAATACGAGGTCCGGGCGCGTCGTACAGACTGGCGATGTCCGGTGACCAGGTCGCTCGCCTGCTGTGCGGTAAACCGGGTCGCCATGCTCGGATCCACATCAGCGAGCCGGAACTCAGATGGTCCATACGGCTCAGGCGCCGACGCGGTGACCAGATGTGGAACTCATGACGCAACCTCCCTCTTCGTGCTGTAGCCCTGGGTGGAGACCACAACTTGTCGAGCCCCTTGCCGGGTAAGCCAGGCGCGCCAGGCGCGAGCCAGTCTGTCCACCTCACCCGTGCTGGGCGGCGGCTCGGTCTGTCCAACCCCGTACATTCCAATGCTGCTGAAGTCCGAGAGATCGACGGCGATCCCGGTCTCCGGCAACGCGATACCGTCCGACAGCATCAGCCCCACGCGCCGACCGGCGGTTAACGCGGTGGCATCACCGAGAGCGACGTAGCCGCCGCCGACCGAGGTCCCCGGTCGAGCCATGGCTGGACGTCCGTTCAGCACGGCGCGCCACACTTCGTCGGATGCCACCTGCTTGAGATGCGCCAGCTTTGCGGCCAGCGCGGCTTCGTTGCGATAGCGAACCGCCATCACCGGACACTCAACAACTGTGCTGGCGTTTCCGGCCGAGGCACCGAAAACGATCACTCGGAGCGCCGCACCACTGGCGACCGCATACTCGACTGTGAGCGCAACCTGCTGCGCAACGAAGGTGCGCGAAGCCGCACGATCACCCATAAACGAACCGGAGCCGTCGACCACCAAGCTGATCTCCAGATCCGGTACCACCTTCGGATTGATCAACTGCCGCACAGCACTCGGACACCGCGTTCCAACTTCCGATGTCCGGTCCGCGATCGTGCCGCAGGCTACGAGAAGCCAGCTGAACAGCATCAGGGAAGCGACGAGCAAGGCATCCAGCTTCGCGGCCGTCCGTCCACAGCGCTCGCGTTGGGCCCGCAATCGAGTGCTGCCAGTTTTCATCTCCTCTTGTCCTCCCCTCTTGTCTCGGCACCGCTGCGCCGTATTTGATTGGCACTCAGCAAAACGCGGATTTGCTACGGATTACAGGGGGAGTCTGCAGGAGTAATGCCGGATCGATAGGAGAGGCCGCTCTTGTCCGAGCAGGCGAGACCTATAGGCGGGAGCGTTGAGTCGTTGACCCGTCAAGATCGCCTGCTCTGCGTCCTGGTGGAGAAATTCCAGCCGGTGTGGCGCGAAATCGAGGAGGCCGAGGTCTTCCGGCGCCGTGGCCTCGGTTCCCGCGAGGGACTGTTAGTCCCCCAAAATGTCATGATCGGCCTGTTGATGCTGCGTGGGCGGCTGGCGGGGTCCAGGCAAGGTGTTTTGCCCTGGGTTGAGCTGGCTGCCAGATCCGATACGGATCCTGAAGCGGCGCGCCAGTTCAAACGCTGGATGAACGGACTCACTGACTACTTCAACGGCAGGCGGCCGCTCAGCACAGCCGATATAGCACACCTCGCACGCGGTTTGACGATCACTTACCCCAGGGCCGATCTCACGGCCGACACCCTCACTGGCGAACTGCTCAATTACGCGCGTCCGGAACCCTCCGCCCTCAGCCGGCAGCAGCGGATCGATCTGGTCTCCAACGCGCTGTTACGGCCATCGACCGGCATCGTGGCAGATACGTTCCTCGCCGATGTGCCGCCTTTTGCTGGCCAGCGGCTTTCAGCGCCGGGAGGTCCAGCAGCAGGTGACCGAGATGCTACGGGCGGCCGGGGGCCCGCCGCTGGTGCTATCGGGGCCGGCCGGAGTGGGCAAGAGCCAGCTGGCAGCAGCGGTACTGGAGGAGTTTGCGCCGGAAAAGGTCATCTGGGTCAGCAACGCCGCTACTCGCTTTGCGGTGCTGGAGGCATACTCCCGGGCCGCCCAGGCGCTTGGACTGCCAACCCCTGATCCCGGCAATCTTGAGGACAACGCTCGGGCTCTGATGAGAGACCTGCGGCGCTCCGACTTCGACTGGTGGATTGTGCTGGACGACGTGGATGATCCGGCCCACTTAACCGGTTTGTGGCCGGGTGGTGCTCAAGGCCGGACACTGTGGCTGACCCGTCGCCGCGGGAGAGACATGGAAGGCGGGGGTCGCCAAATCGTCGCGATTGAAGGCTTCACCCGGCGTGAGGGGCAGCGGTATCTGCGTGCCCGTCTCGGACCTGCGGTCGAAGCGGGCGAGATGGTGAGCCACACGTTCGACGACGTCGATGGCTTGGTGCGTGATCTCGGCGGCACTCCACTTGCCCTGGCACTGGCTGCGAGCGTACTGCGGGAGAATCGCTACACCTGTACGGGCTACCGGGACCTGCTGGCGGAGCAACTGGATGGGCTCGAAGGCCTGTTCCCTACCGAGCAGACCGCTGAAGGCTACGAACGACCGCTCGTGGCGGCCTGGGCCATTTCTCTGGACCGGGCTCAACAGCGGGACCCAACGCGACTGGCCAGCTGGACCGCACTCATGATCGCAGTGCTCAACCCAGCCGGTGTGCCGGCCAAGATCATGACCACCGGGGCCGTACGCCGCTTCCTTGCTTGCAAGGGCGAGCGGCAGCCCGAGGTGCTCAGCATTGATGACCTGACGCGTACCACAAGAGCGCTGGAGTCGTACAGCTTGGTTACCTGTACCCGGTACGAGGCTGGGACTGAGTTGAGGATTCGCGAAGTCCAGATGCACGCCTTGACCGCCCGCATGACCCGCCTTCATATGGGGCCAGCGGCTGTCACCGAAGCGGTAGTCGCCGCGGCCGACGCTCTGATGGAGCTGTGGGGGGATGTCGAAAACAATCCCCGCAGCAACCTCGATCTGCGGGGACATGCGATTTGGCTCGACAGGCTGCGCGCCGATGCGCTCGCCTCGCCCGCGGGAGTGCATCCCATGTTGATCCGTCTGGGCTGGAGCCTGGGCGACACTGGACGTCCGCACCGAGCCGCACGCTACTTCGAACGATTGGCTGATCGGTTAGAGCCGATGTTCCCAAGTGGCCATCCAGGCATCGAGGAGGTGAAATACGCCTGCGGTGTCTGGCATCGCAAGGAGGGCAAGATCTCCAGGTCCATCCGCGAGCTCGCTGCGCTGCGGAATTCAATGACTCCCGAAGGGGTTGAGGCCGAGCGCCGATTGATCAAGACCCGAGCCCAGCTCGCGACGTCCCAAGCTTGGTCCGGGCAGATCAACACGGCCTGTCGTGCTCTGGTGCAGATCATTGCTGACGCTGAACAGGCCTTGCCGCCCGATGACCCATTGACGTTGCACGCTAGATATACCCACGCTGTTTGGACAGGTCGAGCCGGTCGGCATTGCGACGCAGCAGAGTTGCTAGCCGAGATTCTGGATCGCCAGCGGCAGGTTCTTTCAGACGACCACATCAGCACGCTGAAAACCCGGCTAGAGCTGGCCGTGTGGGGTGGCCATTGCGGCCAGGACCGGGATGCGCTGCTGCAGCTGCTGGACCAGCGTGACGACTGGATCAGGGTCTGCGGACCGGACCATCCCAGCACATTGCGCATGCTGCACATCCTGGGCCAGCACCGCGGTCGGATCGGCGAGCTTGCCAAGGCCCGTGCCGAGATGCGGACGGTCTATCGACGACGACGCCGGATCCTTGGGGATCGTCACCCCGATACCCTCAAGAGCCGACAAGATTTGGCCGTACTTCGCGGACAGCTCAACAATCCACAGCGCGCAGTGTTTGAGCTGACAAAGCTGCTACGCGATCGCCTAAGAATTCAAGGGACGCGATCCATTGAGACATTCCGCACCCGCCGGGACCTCGCCGAGTGGATCGCCCACGCAGGTCACCCAGATACTGCCCTCGCAGAGCTGCGCTACCTTCAGGCCGACCTTGCGAAGTCGGTGGAGGATGGCCATCCAGAAATGACTCAGGTCACGAGGCTGATCAACGAACTCAACCGCGGCGAAGACGTCGCATGATCGTGCTACCAAGCTTGCCGAGTCGACGCGACTGACCAATTCCGCCAGCGCTCGTAGAGATCGCACGTCGTCAGTTACTGGCGAAGCGTCACCCTGCGATGAGCTGGTAGTCAGGACTTCATCGCTATCAAAGTGGTCAGGAACGACAGCGATTCTGCCGACTTGGACGTCGCTGCTGACCACTTACGGGTCGAGCCAGCCTTGACTTCTGAATCCGCCTAGGTTTGGATCGTTTAGATCGATCTAAATCGCTGAACGGGGATTGCTGATGGCTCGTGTGACACTCATGGACGTAGCGCGGCACTGCGGCGTCTCACGCGCGACGGTGAGCCTGGTACTGAACGACAGCCCGCTTGTCGCCGCGGCGACCAGCGACCGGGTGCGGCAGGCCATGGCGGAACTCGGCTACGTCTACAACCGCGCCGCGGCATCGCTGAGGACCCAACGCAGCGACGCCATTGGGGTCGTGCTCACGAACATCACCAACCCCTACTTCGCTGAGTTCGCGACCGGCGTGCAAGACGTCCTGACAAGCAGCGCGACCGTGCCGTTGCTTGCCGTCAGCGGCGAAGATCGCCAGCTGCAGCACCGCCTCGTCAAGTCCCTGGTGGAACGCAATGTGGATGGCATTGTGCTGATACCCGCACATGGCACTACCCGGAACGACCTGCCAGATCTGCTGGGAACACCCCTTGTACTGATGGCCCGGCGCGTGAATGGGATGGATGTCGACTACGTGGGCGCGCAAAACCGCGACGGCGGATACGCGGCCGCGGAGCATCTGTTCAGCCACGGTTGTCGGTGCATCGCTTTTGTTGGCGGCTACATCGACTCCTCGGCCCGCGACGAGCGCGCCGCCGGCGTCGAGGAATTCCTCAACGACCACGGACTAACGCTCGATTCCGAACACTCGGTGGTGTGCGAGCCCGCCCGGCCACAGGCCCGACAGGCAGCGATGCGGCTGCTCACCAAGGATCCCCAGGCGGACGGCCTCGTCTGCTTCAGCGACGTCGTGGCGTTCGGCGTGTTAGACGCAGTCGCCGACATGGGCCGCAGCGTTGGATCCGAGATACGGGTGATCGGCTTCGACGATGTGCACGACGCAGGACTCAACCGTCCCTCACTGACGAGCGTCGCTGTGCCAGCTCGGGAGACTGGCCGCCGAGCGGCCCAACTCGTACTGGAGCGGGCGAGCGGGTCAAGCGAGCCAACCGTACGTGAAGAGTTTCCCGTCAAGCTCGAGCCGCGGGAGACCTGCGGTTGCCCGCGTCCCCGACTACTCGCCTGACCCTTACCACGGGAGCATCCTGAAATATGCGAAACGTAGCGGTATTGACCGGCGCGGAAGCCGCGCAGTTGATCACCGACTCGGCGGTGGTCACCATCTCGTCTTCATCCGGGCTCGGCTGTCCGGACGCGGTGCTTGAGGCAATTGGTCAGCGTTACGCCGAAACTGGTTCACCGGCGAATCTGACGACCCTGCACCCGATCGCGGCTGGCGACATGTACGGCATCAAGGGGATTGATCATCTCTGTCGGCCTGGCCAGCTGCGTCGGGTGCTTGCTGGCTCCTACCCTTCCGGCGGCTCGAAACTAGATCCGCCACTGATCCGCGAGCTGATCCACAATGATCAAATTCAGGCCCTCAACATCCCTTCCGGGGTGTTGTTCCAGATGCACCGAGCGTCTTCTACTGGCCAGCCAGGGGTGCTGACCGAGGTAGGCCTCGGCACGTACGCCGACCCGCGGTTCGAGGGCTCCAAGATGAACGCGGTTACCGACGACTTCGTGCAGCTGCTGAAAATCGATGGGAGTGAGTATCTGTTGTACCCGGCGGTCGACATTGACGTAGCGATCATTCGAGCAACTACGGCCGACCTGCACGGCAACCTGTCCTACGAGCAGGAGTGCAGCACCCTCGGCGCACTCGATCAGGCCTATGCCGCCCACAACAAGGGCGGCATCGTGATCGCCCAAGTTAAGAGGCTGTCTGATACCCAGCTGCCCACTCAGGACGTCCATATACCCGGGATTCTGGTCGATGCTGTTGTGGTCGATCCCGATCAGATGCAGACCACGCAGACGTTCTACGACCCGGCCCTTTCGGGCGAGATCCATCGCGATCTTGACGACATTGAACCGGTGGAGTTTGGTCTCGAGAAGGTCATCGCGCGGCGGGCTGCGGCCGAGCTCCAGGTCAACGCGATCGTCAATCTCGGCTTTGGGATCTCCGCCGCGATCCCTCGGGTGCTGCTCGAGGAGGGACACGCCGACGATGTCACGTGGGTCATCGAGCAGGGTGCGGTGGGCGGCTTCCCGGCCACTGGATTCGCGTTCGGTTGTGCACTCAATCCCGAGGCGCTGATGCAGAGCATCGACCAGTTCACGCTGCTGCAAGGGGGTGGCTTCGACCTTGCCATGCTGTCGTTCCTGGAGGTCTCGGCCGCAGGTGACGTCAATGCGTCATATCTCCCGGCCCGACCGCATGTCACGGCAGGAGTGGGCGGCTTCAACGACATCATCACGCGCGCGCCCAAGATCGTCTTTTCCGGCTACTTCACTGCCGGAAGGAAAGACATCAAGATCGAAGACGGCCAGATCAAGATCATCTCTGACGGAACGATCCCGAAGTTCGTACCCGAGGTTGCCCAGATCTCCTTCTCTGGCGAGATGGGCCGGAAGCGCCGCCAAGAGGTGCTCTACATCACCGAGCGCTGCGTCATCGAGCTGACCGAGGACGGATTGACCGTGATCGAAATCGCGCCTGGAGTCGATCTTGAAGCCGATGTCCTCGGCAAAGCCGACGTGCCGCTGCTCGTCCGTGATGACCTGCAGGTGATGTCATCCGCGCTCTTCCAGCCCGAACCGATGAGGCTGATCTTGTCCCGCAAGCCATCCCGGATAGCGCACCTCGTACGAGAACCCGCCCCTAACCGATAAGGAATCACCGTCATGCTCGCTTCCCACTACGACTATGTGATCGTCGGCGCAGGTGCGGCCGGCTGCGCGCTGGCCAACCGGCTCTCCGCGGACCCGGATACGACCGTGCTGCTGCTGGAAGCCGGCGGCAAGGACTGGTCCCCGCTTGTCCACATGCCCGTCGGTTTTACCAAGCTCGGCGGCCCGCGCTACAACTGGGAGTTCGCTACGGTGCCGCAGCCCCAGCTGAACCATCGGGAGATGTGGTATCCGCAGGGCCGCACCCTCGGGGGCAGCACCTCGATCAACGCGATGATCTACATCCGGGGCCAGAAAGAGGACTATGAGGCCTGGGCAGGGCTCGGCAACAAGCATTGGGGCTATGAGGAGGTGCTGCCGTTCTTCCGGCGGGCTGAAGCGAACGAGCGGCTCAACGATCGGTACCACAGCAGCGTCGGTGCGGTGAATGTCACCGAGCAGGTGCAGCACAACCCGTTGAGCAAGGCGTTCGTACGCGCCGCGCAGGAGCTCGGCGTGCCCTTCATTGCCGACTTCAATGGCGCAGCGCAAGAGGGCGTGAGCTGGTACGACGTCACCCAGAAGAACGCGCGCCGGGAAAGCGCCGCCACCGCGTACCTCAAGCCGATCCGGTCACGAAAGAACCTGACAGTCGTAACTCATGCCCTGGGACGCAAGATCATCGTGCGAAACGGCCGCGTCACCGGCTTGGACATGTTGATCAATGGAAGGCCTGAACACGTGCAGGTCGACCGCGAGTTGATCTTGAGCGGTGGGGCGATCAACTCCCCTCGGCTGATGTTGCTGTCCGGCATCGGTCCTGCCGATGAACTCCGAGCGCTTGGAGTTCCGGTCGTCCACCAACTGCCCGGCGTCGGCAAGAACCTTCAAGATCATATGGACGTCTATCTGACAGCTGCGACGGCGCCGGTCAGCTACAACGCTTCCGATCGAGTTGACAAGGCACTGCTGGCAGGCCTGCAGTACATCACAACGAGAACAGGCCCAATCACGGCGTCGGTGTGTGAGGCAGGAATGTTCGTGCGCAGTACGCCCGACATGCCAACTCCGGACATCCAGATGCACGCCTTGCCAGCGTACGTGATCGATCACGGCCGGATGCGGATCAAGGGCCATGGCATGACGATCAACACCTGCCATTTGCGGCCTCGCAGTATCGGCTCGGTCACGCTGCGCACCGCAAACCCCGAGGATCCGCCAGCCATTGATCCCGCGTTTCTGACCGATCCGTATGACTGGGAGAAGTCCTTGGAGGGCTTCCGATGGGGGCGGGAGATGATGCGCAGTAAGGCGTACCAGCCCTTTGTTCTCAAGGAGTTCCTGCCCTCTGAAGACGTGCGGACCGACAAGGAGATCCGGCAATACGTCAAGCAATGGGCCAAGACTGACTACCATCCGGTCGGCACCTGCAAGTTGGGCGATGATGATCTTGCCGTTGTTGATCAAGAGCTCAAGGTCCACGGCATGGACGGCTTGCGAGTGATAGATGCATCGATCATGCCGAAGTTGATCAGCGGTAACACCATGGCCACATCGACCATGATCGGCGAGAAGGGCGCCCACCATGTGCTCCACGGCCTGACCCCGCCCGACCCGAGCGACGGTCCGCTATGAACCAAGCCGCATCGGCGGACGTTGGCCAAGTCAGGGTGGAGTCTGAATGGGCTGTCGCCACAATCTGTCTGGACCGGGTGGCCAAGCACAATGCGCTGACACCAGAGATGCTGGAACAGCTGGAGCAGATCTTGATCAGCTTGGATGCCGATCGGGATGTCCGCGTTGTTCTTGTTACTGCAGCCGGGGACCGTTCTTTCTGTGCCGGCGCTGACATCAAACGTTTCAAGGCGTTAGGGCCGCTAGACATGTGGGCGCACTGGACTCGCCTTGGGCACCGGGTGTTCGACCGCCTCGCGGGACTCCGGCAGCCCACCATCGCAGCAGTGGCCGGCAACGCCTATGGCGGCGGGTTCGAGCTGGCGCTGGCCTGCGACCTGCGGATCCTTGCTGACGACGCCACGCTCGGGCTGACCGAGGTTGGCATTGGCGCCCTGCCGGGTTGGGGCGGCACCGGCCGGCTTCGTGATCTGGTGGGTGCTGGACGGGCCAAAGAGTTGATCTTCACCGGCGCGCCGCTCACAGCGGATCGTGCCCTGGCCTGGGGGGTCGCCAACCAGCTGGCGCCAAGATCACAGGTCACCGAGTCCGCCCATGTGTTGGCGGACAAGATCGCCGGCCGAGCTCCGATTGCTGTCCAGATGGCGAAGCAGGCCATTGACGCCGGTGATGCCTATGCAGCGGTGGAGCAAGTCAGCTCCGCCGCCACTGCATTTACCGAGGACGCGGCTGAGGGTTTCGCGTCCTTCACTGAGAAGCGCGCCCCGCAGTACCGCGGGACCTGAACCCACATACGAATCCCGCATCTGACGAAAGCACCTGCCATGACAACGATCACCAGCATTGCCCCGCCTACCATGACCGCCAACGTCTGGCCGAACATCATTGACGGCCACGACGTTGCGGGCGGAGGCAAGGAAGTCTTGCGGGACAGCCCTGCTCATGATATCCGCGTCGCCAGCTACTACAGCGCGAGTGAGCCCGATGTCGACGCCGCTGTTCAGGCAGCCCACAAGGCCTTCAACACCGGTGCCTGGCCACAGACCTCGGCTGCCGATCGGGCCGCACTGCTACGGCGGGTTGCGGCGAGGATTGAGGCGGAGCTCGATGAACTGGCCTTGATCGAGACGCTGGAGTCCGGCAAGCCGATCTCGCAAGCCAAGGACGAGGTAGCGAGTGCGGCAGGCATCTGGTACTACGCCGCAAGCCTGGCCCAACACGCGTACGGGGATGCCCATAACCATCTCGGCCCGAACTATTTGGCTGTAACGGTCAAGGAACCCATCGGCGTAGTCGGAGTGATCACGCCGTGGAACTTTCCGCTCTTGATCGTTTCGCAGAAGCTGCCCTTCGCACTTGCCGTTGGGTGTACGGCCGTGGTCAAGCCGAGCGATATGACACCCGGGACGACGACTCGGCTGGTCCAGATCTTGCATGACGAAGGAGCGCCGAGTGGCGTCGTCAATCTGGTGCACGGTGGCGGTGAGGTCGGCGGCTGGTTGTCGGGCCACCCCGGCACGCAGATGACCACGTTCACCGGATCCACTGGCGTCGGTCGGATGGTCGCCGAGGCCGCTGCGAAGGACCTGAAGAAGGCCAGTCTGGAGCTGGGTGGCAAGAACCCGCAGGTGATCTTTCCCGATGCTGATCTTGATGCGGCGCTGGAGAAGGTGGTGTTCGGCGCGTACTTCAACCAGGGCGAGTGCTGCAATGCCGGATCGAGGTTACTGGTTCATGCCGACATTGCCGACGAGTTCACCCAACGCGTGGTGGAGCGAGCTCAAGATGTCGTCGTTGGTGACCCGCTGGATGAGATCACCAAGGTTGGGGCGTTGATCTCGGAGAAGCATCTTGGCGTCGTCAGTGGCTATGTTGATCTCGGCCAGGCCGAAGGCGCGTCCGTTGCGCTGGGCGGCAGTCAACTTGACTCTGATCGCGGCCGCTATTACTCCCCAACCGTGCTGGCCCGCGTACCTAAAAACGCTCGCGTCGCTCGCGAAGAGATCTTCGGCCCAGTGCTCTCGGTGGTGCGATTTGCTGATCTTGCTGAGGCGGTGGAGATCACGAACGCGACTGGATACGGATTGAGCGCCGGTGTCTGGAGTCGCGATATCGACACCGCGCTCGGCTATGCGCGCACCACCAAGGCCGGCACCGTCTGGATCAACTGCTACATGGACGGCTTCCCCGAGATTTCGTTCGGCGGCTACGGCGCCTCGGGTATTGGCCGCGAACTCGGCCGGACGGCCATCGACGAGTACATCGAGCACAAAAGCATGATCATCCGCACCGGTCCGCAGACGCCTTCCTGGGTCGGCGGCGTTGGCGAGAAGTGAGCTGCCGACCGCTATGAACCAACTGTTGCCGGCGCCCCCGCTACGCGAAGGCGCGCTCATCACGGCTGATCAAGACACTTTGACGGCCGATGTGGTGATCATCGGCTCCGGCATGGGCGGTGGCACCCTCGCATGGGCACTTAAGGACACCGGCTTGGACGTGTTGATCATCGAGCGGGGTCAGTTCCTGCCGAGGGAGCCGGAGAACAGCCAGCCCGATCATGTGTTCATCAAGAAGCGCTACGTCACTTCCAAGCCTTGGTACGACGCCAAGACCGAGCAGCCGTTCCAGCCTGGCGTCTATTACTGGGTCGGTGGGAACACCAAGATGTACGGCGCCTGCCTGCCGCGATTCCGGCGCAGCGACTTCGAGGAGGTGATTCATCACGACGGTGTCTCCCCTGCATGGCCCTTCAGCTACGACGATCTCGAGCCGTTCTACGGTCAAGCCGAACAGCTTTTCGAAGTTCACGGTTCGGTCGACGAGGATCCGACGGAACCACGTCATTCCACTGACTATCCCTATCCACCGCTCCCGCACGAGCCGGCAGTCGAGCGTTTCGCCAACATGCTGTACCTACAGGGGCTGCATCCGTTTCACATGGCGTGCGGTATGCACCTACCATTCCTTGCCGAGCGGATCGCCGACACCACCGCCGACGGCTCGCCATCGGCGACCGGCAACAAGAGCGACGCCGAGAACCGCGCCGTACGCCCGGCATTGGAATCACCAACGGTGCGGTTGCTGCTAGGAGCGTACGTACGCCGGCTGCATACCAGCGCCGACGGCCACGTTGTCAGTCACGCTGAAGCGGAGGTAGGCGAGCGCACGGTTCGAATCCAAGCCAAGATCTTTGTGGTGTCCGGCGGTGCGGTCAACTCTGCGGCCTTGCTGCTCCGCTCAGTGAGCGATCAGCATCCGAACGGACTAGGAAATTCCTCCGGGCTGCTGGGCCGCAACTACATGGTCCACAACAGCACCTTCTTCTTGGCGGTCGACCCCAGGCATCGCAATGACACCGCATGGCAGAAGACTCTTGGGCTCAATGACTGGTATGAGGCTGGGCCGGACACGACGTACCCGCTCGGCAATCTCCAGATGCTCGGCAAGCTGCGGGCGCCGATGATCAAGGCGGCGCGTTCCTGGGCGCCAATGTGGGCACTCAAGATGGTCACCGACCGGAGCCTCGACATCTACCTCACGACAGAGGACTTGCCCCGGCCAGACAACCGTGTCACCGTCGACGACGATAAGATCATGATCAACTGGACACCGAACAACCTCGCCCCGCACCAGGAGCTGGTCAAGCGCGTGACCGGTGCTGTGCGCAAGGCTGGCTATCCGGTCATACTGACCGAGCGCATGGGTATTGCCACGAACTCGCACATGTGCGGCACGGCGGTGGCGGGTACCGACCCCTCAACGAGCGTTCTCGACCCTGACTGCCGAAGTCACGACGTCGGCAATCTTTTTGTCGTCGATAGCAGCTTCTTCCCGTCATCCGCCGCGCTCAACCCAGCGCTCACCATCGCGGCGAACGCGCTCCGAGTCGCTGCGGCGGTCGCTCAGGCGGGCGGCTCGACCAGGAGAAACTGAGCTGGGAGGATATACCTGGAAACGCTGACCAGTACCTGCCCCCAGAACCGTAGGGAGATGCCAATGCCGGGATCAGTCATTGTCGGAGGTGCCAGGACACCGATTGGAAAGCTCGCCGGGTCGCTGAAGGACTTCTCGGCCATGGAGTTGGGTGGATTCGCCATCAAGGCCGCCCTCGAGAGGGCCGGAATCGCCGGGGACCAGGTCGACTATGTGATCATGGGCCACGTCATCCAGGCCGGCGCCGGGCAGATCACCGCCCGGCAGGCTGCGGTCAAGGGCGGGATTCCGTTGTCGGTGCCGGCACTAACCGTCAACAAAGTGTGCCTGTCTGGGTTGAACGCCATCGCGATGGCCGATCAGCTCATCGGCTACGGCGAGTTCGACGTGGTCGTCGCCGGCGGGATGGAGTCGATGACTCAAGGCCCGTACCTGCTGCCAAAGGCTCGCAGCGGATACCGGTACGGGAACGGTGAAATCGTCGATGCCACCTCACACGACGCGCTGTTCTGCGCCTTCGATCAGCTGGGTATGGGTGCAGCTACCGAGACGTATACCAAGCTGCGCGACATCAGCCGGGAGGATCAGGACCAGTACTCTGCCGGATCGCATGGCCGAGCTGCCGAGGCGCAGAAGAACGGCTTGTTCGACGACGAGATCGTGCCGGTTGCGGTGCCGCAGCGCAGGGGCGACCCCGTGATGGTCACCGAGGACGAAGGGGTGCGTCCGGACACCACGCCGGAGACCCTGGCGAAGCTGCGTCCGGCGTTCGCCGCGGACGGCACCGTGACGGCTGGATCCTCGTCGCAAATCTCCGACGGCGCCGCCGCGGTGGTGGTGATGTCGCGAGCCAAGGCCGAGGAGCTCGGGGCCCCGATCTTGGCAGAGATTGGTGCGCATGGCACGGTCGCGGGACCCGACCCATCGCTGCTGTCCCAGCCTGCCAACGCCATCAGCAAGGCGTTGGCCCGCGAGAACCTCACTCCCGATCAGGTCGACCTGTTCGAGATCAACGAGGCATTCGCGTCGGTGGCGATCCAGTCGATGCGTGAGCTCGAGATCGGCGAAGACGTCGTCAACGTCAACGGCGGCGCCATTTCCATGGGACATCCAGTCGGCGCATCCGGCGCGCGGATCGCACTGCACCTCGCCCTGGAGCTCAAGCGCCGTGGCGGCGGATTGGGTGCGGCCGGGTTATGTGGCGGCGGTGGACAGGGCGAGGCTTTGCTGATCCGGGTTGCAAGCTGACGCAGGACGGCTGCGGCCCAACGGAAAGTGTGGGCAAATCGCATTTTGATTCGATTCAGAATCGCAACTTGCCCGCACTTTCTTTGTGGCTAGGCATGACCCGCCGGCGAATTAGCCGTGCAATGTATCTAGGAGGAACTCTCCCCGTCCCTTCTGCATGAGACTCAGCATCGCTGACGACGAGGGTGGGACGATCCTCGTCGCATCATCAGGTGACACGGAGGCTCGCGGGTCTGCTCAGCCTGTTGAAACAAGCGATCTCTTCTTCACTCATCACCTGCCTGAGCCCGAACTGCATGAAGTCATCGAAGGCTCGCGGGACGATGTGGCGGCCAACAAAGCCGAGATATTGATGACCTCTCCACCTGGACGTCCGCGGTGGCGTCTTCTCACCATGGCCGGACTCGCTGTGGTCGCCGCCATCGCGCTCAGACCCTGGCTGCCAAGCACCAGCCCAGAGATCGATACCGGGCCAATCGCGCCGACCAGCTCGGCCGCACTACCGCCGTGGGCCCCTGCCGAGCCGCTGCAAGCGCCTCCGGCGTCAGGTCAGGCCAGCGCGAGCTGGAGCGCGGCCACCGTCGACCGGCCAACCGCGTACGTCCAGTTCTGCCATAACAGCGTGAGCTTGTGTGATCAGGCGACACCCATGCGGCCCAACCCTGGTTAGGTCTATGCCTTTCAGATCCTCGCGCTGGTGGACCGGCCGAGCGGCGGCAGATCCCATTCGTCATTCGGGGTCTTGATGATCTTGATCGCGCAGCAGATGAAGGCCAATGTCATCAGGAGCCAGGCAGCCATATCAAGCGCGGGCATCTGAAGAACCACGAAGGCCAGCACGTGCATCGGCGTTGTCAGCAACATGGCCAGCCAGCCAACTGTCGCGATGCTCCCGCGCAAGGCCACCCCCATCAGGATCGCACCCAGAATGTGGCCCAGCACGAAGAGGCTGGTACTGACCCCCGGGATGCCGCTCGACCACATCTTGTCGATCACAATGGCAGCGACGTCGCGCTGCTCGGGCGGCAGTAGGGCGCCAATGAGGTAAAGGTTGTCGATCGCGCCCATCGCGAAAGCACCGAGGTAGGCCACGAGGTTGACCGCGAGCGCGACGCTGGTGAGCACGGGCCGCCGACGTCGCGAGAGACCAGCGGCCGCCAAGAAGGCCGGAACCACAGTGAGCAGTCCGATGAACCCGAGCAGGGCGAAGGTGAACTGCCGGTCTGGATTGACAGCGATCAGATCTAGCGTCCCTCTGGTGTCGGAGTCGTCGGTCTGGAACAGTCGCCCGATGGCGATACATGTGGCGGGTATGAGCATGATGACCGCGGCCGCGTACCGCTGAAAGGTGCGCACGTCACGCACGCGATGTGGCCGCGCGGTTTCGTTGTTGATCTTGGTCTCACTTGCTTCGGCAACTGACATGGTGACCTCCGACACGTGGATCTGTTGGTACCTGCAGAATCCCGCCACTCCCACTCCCTTGGACGGAGGATTCCTACTGCTCCGCATCGGGAGGCTGCCCGGCAGGTTGAGGAACCAGCTCCCTAGTGCCCGGGAGTTCCAGGGGGGATCATGAGGGCATGCCGAAGCGGCGAGCGGTGTTGGCGTACGCGCTCTTCGGATTCGCCCTCTGGCTTGCTGGGGTCGCGGTGGTCGGTGCATTGCTCATCGGCCTCGACCGCGAGACGGCCTGGTCGACCTTCCTGATCACCAACACCGTAATCGGGTTGTCCGCGGCACCATGTGGTCTGCTGATTGCGCGTGCCAAGCCGGACAACGCGATCGGCTGGCTCTTCTTGATCTGGGGCATCGCTCCATTGCTGACTGCGGCCGCGACTCCGCTCATGATCTACGGCGCCGGCCATGCCTGGCCCCAGTTCGCCCTGCGGCTGCTCGTGACGATCTACATGTTCTCGTGGTCCTGGGGCGTCTTCTGCTGCTTGCCGTTGATCTTGCAGCTGTTCCCGACTGGGAAGCCGGTGAGCCGACAGTGGCGCATGCTTGTTTGGTTGACCGTCGGCAACGCGATCCTTGGCAACGCGTTCGTCGGCCCGACACCGGAGGCGGGCGCCTCGTCCTTACTAGTCGCGCCCTGGTGGTCAGTGACCGAGGGCATCACCAGCGTGGTGACACCGTTGATCATCTTTGCCTCCGTGGCCAGCTTGATCGTCCGATTCATCCTCGGCTCGGAGACGGTACGGCAGCAGGTCATGTGGCTCCTGGTCGCGGTGATTCTCGTCATGTTGATCAATGTGCCGATATGGTTCGCCATCCCCACCGGGCGGAACGTCCTGCTGTTGTTGAGCTTTCCGCTCATCCCGGCCGCGGTGACTATCGCGGTCCTGCAGCACGGCCTGTACGACGTCCGGATCGTACTATCTCGGGTGCTCGTCTACGCAATCCTCACCGCTGGCGTGATCGCGGTTTATGTCGCGCTGGTCGCTGTGCTTAGTCGAGTGCTCAGTGGCGCCGGGGCGCCGGTAGTGACCGCACTCGTGATTGCATTCGCCTTCAACCCCGCCCGGGTGCGCCTGCAGCGCCTGGTCGACCGCGCTGTCTACGGCGCCCGCCGCGACCCGGTAGCGGCGGTGTCCGCGGTCGGGCAGCGGCTGGCCGATGACGATCTCGGCGGCGTGGCTGACGCCCTGCGCGAGTCGCTCCGGCTGAGCTATGTGGCAATGGAGCGGAAAGACGGCAGCATCGTTGAGAGCGGTGAGCGAATGGCCACCCTGCAAACCTGGCCGCTGACCTATGACGCCGAACCGGTCGGAAGGCTGATCGCGGGACCCCGGCACGGCGAACACCGACTCTCCCGCGCCGACCAGAAGATCGTAGATCTCCTGGCTGCTCCGCTGGCGATCGTGCTGCACGCGCAGGCACTCACCGAGGATCTGAAAGTCTCCCGCGAACGCGTCATCGATGCCGCCGAAGAGGAACGGGCCAGACTACGCCGCGAGCTTCACGACAGCCTCGGTCCGCTCCTCACCGGCGCGGCCTTCAAAGCCGACGGCATCGCGCTTGCCGCTCAGACCCGACCGGAGCGGGCCGAATCGTTGGCAATTGAGCTGGCCGATCAGCTGCGGCAGTCCGTCGAAGGCGTACGCCAGCTCGCGTACGGTCTCCGTCCGGCTGCTCTGGATGAGCTTGGGCTGGTCGGGGCGCTACGGGAGGAGGGCAGACGGTTCAGCCCGGTCAAGGTGATCATCGATGCGCCCGAATCGCTACCTAGACTCCCCTCCTCGGTGGAGGTGGCGGCCTACCGCATCGCCGCCGAGGCGTTGACCAATGTCGTCCGGCACTCAGATGCCAAACTCGCCTCGATACAGCTGATCACCAACGATGGCACCCTGGAGATGATCATCAGCGACAATGGCACGTCTGCGGCACCTTGGCCACCGGGGCTGGGGCTGGCTTCGATCAAGAGCAGAGCCTCAGAAATCGGCGGTGCCTGCGAGGCAGGTCCCACAGCCGAGGGCGGTCGAGTGGTCGCTACGCTTCCGATGCGGGTTGGTTGATGATCAAGGTTCTCGTCGCAGATGATCATCCGGTGGTCCGCGACGGGCTGCGTGCGCTCTTCGCTGAATATCCCAACATCGACCTTGTTGGTGAGGCAGGCACCGGTCGGGAGGCGATCAAGGCTGCGGTGATCGACAAGCCCGACGTGATCATTATGGATCTCGCCATGCCGGACACCGATGGGTTCAGCGCCACCGCGGAGATCAACCGGGTGGCGCCCGAAGTAGCGGTACTCGTGCTGACGATGAGCGATGACGACATCACCATGACCAAGGCGATGCGCGCGGGCGCTCGCGGTTACCTGCTTAAGGGCGCCACCAAGGAGGAGATCCTACGGGCCGTCACCGCCGTAGCCGACGGCCAGGCGATCTTCGGACCGGCCGTGGCCCAACGGGTGCTGGCCCGGCTCGGCGCATCAGCGAGGGACGAGAATGCGTTCCCACAACTGACGCCACGCGAGCACGACGTACTGCGACTGCTTGCCGAGGGCCTGTCCAACTCCGCGATCGCCGAACGGCTGGGGCTCTCACTGAAGACCGTGAACAACAACACCTCGTCGATCTTCACCAAGCTCAACGTCGCAAGTCGTACGGAGGCGGCCATCATGGCGCGGGAACGTGGGCTCGGTCGTGCCTGAATCGGCACAACCACGGACACGGCGCGCCCGGCTGCTTGACGCTCTGACCGCCCGCCTCTTGAGGATGCCGCCGGGCCGGGTGAGCTCTTCGGTTACGCGCGCCGTACCGATCCCAATGCGCGACGGTGTGGTACTTCTGGCCGACATCTATACACCGGAGCATGCACTCGGCACCTTGCTGATTCGTACGCCGTACGGGCGCTCCGGTACCATCACACACCTCACCGCCCGGTACTACGCATCGCACGGTTACCGGGTTGTCAACCAAAGTTGCCGCGGCACCTCCGGGTCCGGCGGCGTTTTCCAGCCCTTCAGCCAAGAGATTGATGACGGAGCAGACACGGTCGCGTGGCTGCGGGACCAAGAGTGGTTCGGTGGACGATTCGCCGCGGTAGGGGCGTCGTATCTCGGGTGGGCAGTATGGGCCTTGCTCATGAATCCGCCGCCGGAGTTGGCGACCGCAGTTATCTCGATAGCAGCGCTCGACAACTACCGCGTGGCACACGGCAAGGCGGCCTTCTCGCTCGAAACCACGCTTGGGCTTTTCGACGGCTTTGCCGGCGTACTGAAACACGGCGCGGGTTTAGCCTTCTACCTCAGCGCCCTGACTGCGGGCCGGCGACTCCAGCACGGTTTCAACGAGTTGCCCCTGGTCAGCGCACAAGAGACGGTGCTCGCGGGCAGCCGGCTGCCATACCGCGAGTGGCTCACCACGCCGGACCCTGCCGACCCGCTGTGGCGGCCGATGCAACTTGGTCCGGCGCTCGACCGGGTCGAGGTTCCGGTCCTCCTGCAGGACGGCTGGCAAGACCTGTTCCCAGACCACATGATCGACGCCTATGCCCATCTGCACCGCCGCGGCGTCGATGTGGCGCTAACCGTGGGGCCGTGGACCCATGTCGATGTCGTCACCAAAGGCGCCGGAGTGATCATGGAGGAGACTCTCGACTGGCTCGGCGAGCATTTTGCCGGGACAGGGCCGCGACACCGGCCGACACCGGTTCGCATCTTTGTGACAGGTGCGCAAGAGTGGCGGTATCTGGCCGAGTGGCCCCCGCCGACCGAGGATCGAGTGCTGTACCTCCAGCCCGATGATGGACTCGACGAGGCGCAGCCGGCATCCGACGCTAGCCCTTCGACCTTCATCTATGACCCTGCCAACCCCACTCCAGGAATCGGTGGCCAGCTGATCAATCCCGCAAGAGGCGGATACCGCGACAATCGCAAGATCGAGGAGCGAGCCGACGTCCTCACATTTACTACACAGCTGCTCAGCGAGGCCCTTGAGGTGATCGGGCTTCCGGTCGTTGAGCTGGTCCATGCGACTGACAACCCGCATGCCGACCTTTTCGTCCGGATCTGCGAAGTGCAGAAGTCGGGACGCTCGATCAATGTCAGCGACGGATTCCGACGGCTCAAACCCCCTGAAGCCAATGGGATCGTGCGGCTTGCGCTGGAGGCCATGGCTCATCGCTTTATGCCCGGAACGCGAATTCGCCTTCAGGTCTCGGGGGGCTCCCATCCGCGCTACGCCCGCAACCTCGGCACGGACCAGGATCCGGCCAGCAGTACCGAGTTTGCGCCGTCCCGGCGCACGATCTATCACGGTGACGGCGGCTTCTCGCGTCTCGTCCTTCCGAGCCCAAGCACAGGTCGTCGTCAGGATGGTTAGCAAGACCTGCTCCGCCGCATCATCACTAGCCAGCAAGCCGCCAGGCATCACAAAATGGGTTTTCTCACTCCATTCGAACGCGGGAAAATACGGCGATGGAGGCTAACGCCTCGGCAGCGAAGATCAACGTCTCACTGCTGGGTGGTTTCTCGGTCAACGTGGCGGGGCAGCTGGTTGACGATCATTGGCGGCTGCGGAAAGCAAAAACACTGGTGAAGCTGCTCGCCCTCGCGCCCGGACACCGGCTGCATCGCGATGTTGTCATTGACATGTTGTGGCCAGATGCTGAGCCGCAGGCGGCATCAAACAACTTGCATCAGCTGCTGCATTCGGTGCGGCGCCTGATGGGGCCGAACTCCATCGCACTCAGTGATGAAGTAATACGACTCTGTCCGGCCGGCGGACTCAGTGTCGATGTCGACGCCTTTGAGCAGGCGGCCGCCAGTGCACGCAGCAGCGGCGAAATCGCTGCGCTGCGAAAGGCAGCGGCCTTGTGGACCGGTCCGCTGCTTCCTGAGGATCAGTACGCCGATTGGGCCGAAGAACATCGCGACAGGCTCGCCGAGACCTACGCCGCGGTCGTGACGCTGCTCGGCTCTAAGCTGTCTGAGCAGGGTGAACACCAAGCTGCCCTTGCCCTTTTGGAACCACTCGCATCGACGAGTCCCACCGACGAACATGTCCATCGCGCATTGATCGAGGCGCTAGCCGGCCTTGGTCGGCGATGGGAGGCGATCGAGGCGTACGAGCGAATACGCACTGCCCTCGATGAGGCGTACGCGGCCGAACCGGACCCAGAGACGAAGGCGCTTTATCGGCGATTGCTTACCTCCGGCAAGTCCATGCCGACAACCACTCTTCACAACTTGCCCGAGTCGACCACCAGCTTCGTCGGCCGTCGCCGCTTACTCACCGAGTTGTCGGCCAGTCTTGCGCGTACTCGGTTGCTCACACTCACCGGTGTTGGCGGTGTCGGCAAGAGCCGGCTCGCTTTGGAGCTGGCGCGGCAGGCGGGCGCCGGCGGAGAGTTCCTCGACGGAGTGTGGTTAGTGGAGCTGGCCGGAATCCAAGATCCTGAGATCGTCCCATCAACGGTCGCCGCGGCGCTACGGCTCACCCTTCCCGGCGGGCCCGACCCGATGGCAGCACTTGTAGAGCAACTCACCTCCCGAACCCTGCTGTTGATCATGGATAACTGCGAGCACTTGCTCGATACCTGCGGCGACCTCGTTCAGCAGGTGCTCACCCGATGCCCAGAGATCAATATCGTCACCACGAGCAGGGAACCGCTCGCTATCCCTGGCGAGCTGGTCTATCGTGTGCCATCACTCGAGCTCCCGCAGCTGGGGACTGATCTTGATCTTCGTGAGCTCTTCCGGCTGGAAGCCGTTCAACTGTTCGTAGAGCGCGCCTGGCTCAGTGCGCCCTCATTCAAACTGAACAGCAAAACAGCAGCTCCAGTGGCAGAAATCTGTCGTCGCCTCGACGGCATACCTCTGGGACTTGAGCTCGCTGCCGCCCGTCTTGCCCATTTCAGCGTCGATGAGCTAGCCGACCGGCTTGGCGATGCGCTCACCCTCCTTGGACAGCGAGTACGCGGCCGGCTGGATCGACAACAGACGCTCGCGGCGACGCTCGACTGGAGCCATGACTTACTAGAACTAGAGGAGCAGACGACCTTTCGGCGACTAGCGGTATTCGCCGGCGGATTCGATCTTGCAGCCGCCGGAGCGGTTTGTGATCAGCCAGTCAACGTGATCATCTCGCTCATCTCTCGTCTGGTCGACAAATCACTGGTCCACGCCGAAACTGGAGGCCCGAAGACCCGCTACCGACTGCTAGAGGTCGTGCGGCAGTACGCCGAGACCCGGCTGTCCGAAGCCGGCGAGCTAGCAGTGTGCCGCAGACGTCACCTGGAGTGGTACGCCGCGGCCGCAGCTACGCATGACCCGGACCGCGGTGACTCGATTGTTCGTGAACCGTCCGACTGGTTCGACGCGGAGCATGACAACCTACGCGCCGCTCTGGCCTCCGCGCTGGCAACTGATTCAAGGCTGGCGTTGCAGCTGACGACGTCAACCTGGCGCTTCTGGATTAATCGCGGCTTGATCGCCGAGGGAGCACGATGGCTCACGCTGGCTCTGGACGCAAGCCAGGAAAGGTCAGCACTCCGAGCACGCGCACTAGCGGCCAAGTCAGTGATGCTCATTCGGCAAGCCAAGTCAAGCGAACTCGCTTCAATTGGTGAGGAGATTGTCGACCTGCTCAATAAATACGGCGAGCCGAGGGAACGCGCCCACGGGTATCATCAACGGGCGCTGCTAACTTTCATGGCCGGTGATTGGGGACTGGCGCAGATTCAAAGCGATGAGGCGCTGCGTGTAGCCACGGGGTTTTCGGCGCTTACGGCTTCGGCACAACATTTCGCCGGAATCCTCGCGTTAGGTCGTGGCGAGATCGAGGCAGCCCGTTCGCGGTTTTCCGCAGCACTGCAAGCTCTGGAACCAGTGCCTTTTGACGAGCCGCCTTTCTTCATTGCCATGTCACTGGGATGGGCAGTCGATGAGCGTCTGTATCCGCCTTTGCCCTTTGCTGAGGAAACCGTGCTGTTCGGCCGGCGCGTTGGCGCTCAGCAAGCGGCTGGACACATAAGGCTGGCCATCGCGTTAAGCGAGCGATTGGCCGGAAACGTTAGCGCGGCATTCGCGCTCGTCGACGATGCCTATGAGCGATTCCGTGGACTCGATGACCGCTATGGGGAGGCGTACGCCCTGTCGCAGCGGGGACACACACTGCGCTGGATAGCGCAATATAGTGAGGCGGACCGGGTTCTACAAAAGTCAGAGGCACTGCGCCGGGAGCTGCGCGATCGGCGGGCGCTGGCCATGTCGCTGGCTGGTCGAGCGCTGAATGCAGCCTCAGCTGGAGCCGCCGATGACGCTCGAAGTTTGGGCCAGAAGTCAGTAAAGATGATGGAGGAATCTGGCGATATCGCCGGCCTTTCTGTCACCAGTGTGAACGTTGGGGTGGCGGAGCTCATCTTGGGCGACCTTCCGGCGGCGCTACGGTGGCTCGATCGCGCCCTTGCGGTCTTCCCCATTCCTGGCGGGCATCGATCCCTCGGTTGGTTGCATTTCATTCGAGCCCATGTACGCCAACAACTTGGCGATCCGGACGGCTCCAAGGCGTCAGCGGCTGAGGCGCACAAGATGTTCGCCCACCTAGGCGAGCAGCGTGGCCTGATTGCCGTGCAAAGGATCTGCAAAGACGGCCTTCCTACGCTCTCTCCATAACTTCAAGCGAGAGGTGGACATGATGACAGGCGTGCTCGGCGACGCGACCGTACGTGAACTCGAAATCTGCCTGGCGGGCGCCGTCGTAAGTCCCGGGGATCCGGATTACGAGGCGGCTCGGCGCGTCTGGAATCAGGAGATCGACAAATGCCCGGCACTGGTCGTACGGGTGGCGTCCACCGACGATGTTTCACGCACGGTCCGGTTTGCCAGAAGTGAGGGACGGCCGATCGCGGTACGCGGTGGTGCCCATGGTGTCGCCGGTTTTTCCACCTGCGACGACGGGATCGTCATCGACCTCGGGCGGCTCCACGACGTTGAGGTTGACGTCGACCGGCGGCGGGCACTCGCTGGGGGAGGCACCACATGGAGGACCTTCGACGCAACCACCCAGCAGCATGGGCTAGCCACAACCGGCGGGCTGATTTCTAGCACCGGCCTCGGCGGCTTCACCTTGGGCGGCGGCATTGGACATCTGGTACGCAGATACGGGCTAGCCTGCGACAACCTGCTCTCCGTCGAGCTGGTAACCGCCGATGGATCAGTGGTCCATGCCTCGGGCTCGGAGAATCCGGAGCTGTTCTGGGCGCTACGGGGTGGTGGCGGCAATTTCGGTGTCGTCACCAGGTTCGAACTCGGCTTACATCCAGTGGGTCCGGTTGTGCTCGGAGGACCCATCTTTTATCCCGCCGAACAGTGCGTTGAGGTGATGACGCGCTGGCGGGATCAGCTGCAGAACATGCCGGACGGGCTGACGACCACGGTCGTTCTCGGTGCGGCTCCGCCAGAACCGTTTATCCCTGAAAACTGGCACAACAAGAAGGCGGTCGCAGTCATCGCCTGCTGGGCCGGGAACCCCGCAGACGGAGAAGAGGTCGTCAGACCGTTGCGAGCCCTCGGCACGCCGATCGCCGACCTGCTCGGCCCAATTCCGTACCTTGATCTCCAGCAACTCGCGGACCCCGCTTGGGGAGCAGGCGCCAGGAACTACTTCACCTCGACCTTCCTCGACCGGCTACCAGACGAGGCTGTCGAGGACCTCACCAAGTATCACCATGCCGCCGCCCAGCCACCAGCGCAAGCCGAGCTCCATATTCATCACCTTGGAGGAGCCGTTGCGCGAGTGCCCGCCGAAAGCACCGCATTTATCAATCGCAAGTCGCCATTCATCGTCAATTGCATCGCACGCAGATCCAATGGTGCGGATCTCTCATCAGAAATTGCGTGGGCTCGGGCAGCCCGAGATGCAATGTCCAACTATGGAGAAGACCGAAGGTATGTCAACTTCACGAGCGAGGGCGGCCAAGACAACGTCCGAGCCGCCTACCCAGAACCAGTCTTCGCTCGGCTACAGGCGGTCAAAGATGAATACGACCCGTTCAACGTATTCCGATTCAACCTCAATATCCCGCCAGCTCGTGACTAGCGGCATGATCTGATCATAGATCTGTTCGGGCCCATTCACGAAAGTGGTCACCAACAACATGGCTCGACTGCAGCTTCGTGTCGTTAGTGACCACTTTTTACTGCTAGGCCACCAGTTCCCCGCCTAATCGGCTTCAAGGATCTGGAAAGGCCGCCCTCCCGAGTTGGCCAAGCTAGTGCGCATTTCTCGGAGCGGATCGTGCCGAGGTCTGCCTAATCACGTGCAGCGGTCATTTCTTCAACGTTTCTCCGCACAAGGCCACAAACGGGCCTCAAAACCGGGCCATTCGCCCTCATTTGTGGACTTGTGCGGACAAACGCGCTGAGGCCGGCAATGGCTGCACCCGGTTCTCCGATTAATCGGCTGCAAAGGATTTGCAAAGGCCGCCCTCTTAGGTTTCCTGTATGGCACAGGTGGCGGTGACCCAAGATGAGCCGACGACCCGGTTTCGCTTGCGCTCTCGTCCTCCTTAGGAACGCCATGCGAAGAATCTAACCAACACCACAACCTTGAAATGGGGAAATACAAATGTTCAGAAGGCTAAGAAATGGCGCCATAATGCTGGCGATCGCCGCCACTGGCGTCCTTCTTTACGGTGGGCAGGCGCAAGCTGAGCCAACGCCCACTCCCGTCGCGGTCGAGGTCCTTACGCCAAGAGCGGCCTTCACCGACGACGCCTCAATGCAGCTTCGGCTGAAGGACGACCACGGTACGAACGTGATCAAGACTTCAGATCCGTCCAACATCGTGACAACCAAGGTGACCGTACAACCCGGAGCACCGATCCCGTGGCACACCCATCATGGACCGGTCTTCGTCACAATCGTCAAGGGTGAATTGACCTATATTTCCTCCGAGGGCTGCGCCAGCCGGCGATACCCGGCGGGAAATGCGTTTATCGATCCCGGACACGGCAATGTGCACGCTGCGTTCAACTCGGGCCCGACGGTGACTGAGTTTGTTGCGGTGTTCTTCGAAGCGCCGCCTGGAGATGCGCCAATCACCATCCCGGCCGATGCTCCCACCGGCTGCAAGATTCCAACGAGCTGATTACCGGCGCCAATTACTAAGCAAAAGGTGGGGTCACTGGCCCCACCTTTTGCTGCGCCGGGCTAGGCCCTGGCGATCGCTAGGCTCTCGCCGCGGTCGATCCGTGTCGCCAGCGTCTCGGCCTTAATCCAGTCCTGGTGTGGCAACAGGTCGTCGCCGTCGGGCAGCGTGAGCACAATCCGATCGGTGAGCTCCAGCCCGGCATCCTTCCGCATCGTGTTGACAGTGTGGATTAGTTCGTAGACCCGGCCACGGAGTTCCAGCTCCGAGTCGATCTCGGTGTCCAGGGCGACCGACAGTGCGAGGTCGTTCGCAATCGTCCAGCCGGCAATCTCGACCCGCTCGCCGCGAATCACCTCATCAGCTGCGAGCTCTACGCCGGCGACCCGAATGCGGCCATCGCCGAGCTCCTCGACCTCGCCCTTCTCCAGCGCGGCCTTGATTTCGCGTACTTTCGGCCCGAGCCGGGGTCCGAGTACTCGGAGGTTGGGCAGCAAACGAACCTGAGCAACCGGCCCTTGATCGAATCCGACCTCGTCCACCCGCAGTTCTTCGGCGATCTCATCGGCATGGTCTCGGGCAAGTTGGGCGCCGCGTACGTAGACCCGCCGCAGCGGCTGGCGCAGCTTCACGCCAGCGGTGCTGCGCGCCTCCCGCCCAAGCTCCACGATCCGGCGTACCTCGGCGATTTCGGCGAGGAGGTGATCGTCGGTGTCGTATAGATCCGGCCAGCCCGCCAAGAAGACGCTCTCCGGTGCGTCCTCGCAGCCATCAGCCACCAGGTTTCGCCACAGATGATCAGCAAGGAATGGCATGACCGGCGAAATCACCCGTAAGCCCGTGACTACGGCAAACCACAGCGTTCGAAACGCCGCGTCATCGTAGGAGTAGAAACGGCGCCGCGACCGGCGGATGTACCAGTTGGAGAGGTCGTCAACGAACGCCTCGAATGCGGCGATCACTCGATAGGTGAGCTGTTCCTCGAGCGCAGCCGTTACGTCGGCGACGAGTTTCTCAGTCCGGGTGACGAGCCAACGATCAAGAGGACGCAGCTCAATCCCGGCCGGCCCTCTTTCAAGATCATCTAGTGTCGGCCGGAAACCCTCGATGTTAGCGTACCGGACAAGGAACCCCACCGAGTTCCAGAACGTAAGGAGCTTGCGCTTTATCTCATGCGCCGGGCCGTAGCCGAAGTGCAGGTCGCGGTCGGGCGGCTGATCGCAGTACTGCCAGCGCATGACATCGGCGCCCATCCGGGCGAACGCTTCCTCGGCAGCGATCAGGTTGCCCCACGAGCCGTGCATCGGACGGCCACGCTCGTCGAGCATCTTTTCGTAGCCAAGGACGGACTTGAACGGCGCCTGATCGACCAGGCAAACCGACATGAACAGCTGCGAATAAAACCACAGCCGGATCTGCTCGCGCATCTCGGACACCCAGTGCGCCGGGAACCAGGTCTCCCAATAGGCCTGATCAGGAAGATCGGCGCCCGTCAGCCCCGTCGCAGCGCCGTTCCCGTAGCCGCGCTCAATCCACTCCGGGTTCTCCCAGCCGAGTGTCGAGAAGGGCACGATCCCGGCGTCAAGCCAGACGTCGCCGATTTCGGGGATGCGTCGTACGCCTTCGGTTCCGCAGGCGGGGCAGCGGATCTCGACCGCGTCGATCCAGGGGCGGTGCAGCTCGGTGAGCTGCTCCATGCCGCTCGTCGCCAGCTCCTCGAGTTCGGCGCGGGAGCCGACGACGGTGATGTGGCCGCAGGTGCATGGATAGAGGGGCAGCGGGAGGCCGAAATAGCGTCGGCGAGAGATGTTCCAGTCGCCCATGTTGCGGAGCCAGTCGTCCATCCGCTTGGAAAAGTACGCCGGGGTCCACTCGATAGTCGCGTTGGCCTCGAGGAGTCTGGGTCGGACTTCGTCCACGGAGATGAACCAGTCGTCGGCGATGCGAAAGATCAGCGGCGTGTGGCAGCGCCAGCAGAAGGGATAGCGGTGTATGTATTCGTCTGCGGCGATCAAGCGTCCCCGCCCCGCTAGATCAGTGGCGATCTGCTCGGCCGACTCCGAGGTCGAGAGCCCGTGCAGCCAGCCGAAGCGATCATAGAAACGCCCCGCTTCGTCTACCGGAGTGATCACCGGAAGGTCATAGACCCGGGAGAGCTCGAAGTCCTCCGCGCCGCAGCCGGGCGCGATGTGGACGAGGCCGGTGCCCTCATCCATCGTGACCTCGTCCCAGGCGATCACGCGGTGCTCGAGGCCCTCCGCTGCCGGCAGGTGATCAAACGGTCCCTGGTAGCGCCACCCGACCAGCTCAGACCCCTGTCGGCGCTCGAGGTAGGTCGCCTTAGGATAGCGCTCAACCGCGACCCACTCGCCGTCCTCGGCAAGGCCGTACTCCTTGTCGGGGTGGACGGCGGCGGCGACATTGGCCGGCAGCGTCCAGGGCGTAGTCGTCCAGACCGCCAGCGACTGACCCGGCCTGTCGAGCAACGGAAAGCGAATGAAAAGCGAGGGATCCGTACGCTCCTCGTAGCTTCCGACTAGTTCATGCGCCGAAATGGAGGTCCCGCATCGCGGGCACCACTCGGTGGAACGGTGACCGCGGTAAAGCCAGCCCCGCTCGTGGACGATCTTGAGGAAGCGCCAGATGTAGGAGATGTTCGTGTCGGAGAACGTGTAGTAGTCGTTGCCCCAGTCCATCCACTGACCGAGGCGCTTCGATCCGCGAATCAGCTCCTGCGCCGATCCCGCGACCTTCTCGCGGCACTTGCGCGCGAACTCGGCGAGCCCGTACTCCTCGATCTCGTGCTTCGAATTCAGGCCCAGCTCTCGCTCGACGCCGACCTCGATCCATAGGCCCTGGCAGTCGAAGCCGTTCTGATAGCGCTGGTCAAAGCCGCGGAGTGCCTTGTAGCGCTGGAAGACGTCCTTCAGCGTGCGGCCCCAGGCGGTGTGTACGCCGAGGTTCTTGTTGGCCGTGACCGGGCCATCGATGAAGCTCCAGACCGGACCGCCGCGGTTGCGCTCGCGGAGCTGATTGAAGATGCCACGATCGTCCCACCAACTGAGGATCTCCTCCTCGAGCGCGGGATGATCAGGAACCGAAGGAAGTAGCTTGAACATGCGGTAGGTCAGTGTAGTGCGGTCCGAACTGAGAGAGTGGACCGGTGATCGACTTCAACAACCGACCCGTGCTGGTGACGGGTGCGACCGGGCGCATTGGAGCTGAAACCGTCCGACAACTTGCGGCTGCCGGAGCCGATGTCATTGCTAGTGGGCGGTCAATAGAAAGCTTGAACGAGCTGGCGGATCGGACCAGCGCACGGACGCTGCCGTTCGACCTGATATCAGAGGACAGTGTCCGAGACGCCTTGGACGGAATTGATCTCTACGGCGTGGTCAACTGCGGCGGCTTCGGCGGCGAGATTGCCACGCCGATGGACACCGACCTCGCGATTTTCGACAAGGTCATTGCGATCAATACCGACATCGCGGGTCCCATTGTGTTCTTACTGAGCGATGCAGCATCAATGATCACGGGCGTGACGCTGCCCATCGATGGGGGGTATTCGAGCCGATGACGACAACTCAGATCGACTACGGCTTCTCCCTTGCCGGCAAGGTGGCGGTGGTCACCGGCGGCGCTTCGGGGATCGGCTCAGCCATCGTCGACGCGTACGCGACCAAAGGTGCCACAGTTGTGGTGCTCGACAAAGCGCTCGAAGCCGCTCAGCACAAGGTCAGCGAGGGCGGAGCAGCCGCCGCTATCGGTTGCGATGTGACCAGTGAGCAGTCCGTTATCGATGCGATCAGCACGGTGAGCGAACAGTTCGGCCGCATTGACGTACTTGTCAACAGTGCCGGCATTGCCTTGACCGATACTGCGGAGAACATCAGCGTTGACGCCTGGGATCGGACCATGGCGATCAATCTGCGAGGCGCCTTCCTCGTCAGTCAGCACGTGGGCCGGATCATGCTCGCGCAAGGAAGCGGCACCGTGATCAGCTTGGCTTCACAGGCTGCGACGATCGCGCTACCCGGCCACGTCGCGTACTGCGCATCGAAGTTTGGGGTCGTGGGCATGACGAGGGTGCTCGCTCTGGAATGGGCCAGCCGAGGCGTAACAGCGAACACGATCAGCCCGACCGTGGTAATGACTCCGCTCGCTAAAGAGCTTTGGGACAATCCGGAGGGCGAGGCGCTGAAGGCGCAGATTCCGACCGGTCGTTTTGCCGAACCAGACGAGATCGCCGCCGTCGCTGTGTTCCTCGCTAGCGATGCCGCGAAGATGATCAATGGCGTGGACCTGCTGGTCGACGGCGGCTACACGATTCGTTGAGATCTTGCTGAATGGACAGCTTGGCGGCACTAGCTGCGCTGCCGGCGATCCGGACGTAGTTTGAGGGAATTGGATTTTTATCAGCGGCGTCTAAAGTAGGCCGCCTCGGGGTTCGTAGCTATGTTTGATCATTACGCCGACTCGCGATGAGTCGCCCTCCCACGCCGTTCATCGGGTTACTGCTGGCTGTACTACTGCTGGTATTTGGTAATGCGGTGAATCGGGAAGACAGCGTCAGCATCGTCGTCGCCGGCACGGCGCCAACCGCCGGCGCCTCGGCCCAGCAGGCAGCGGCTTCACCACGACAGCCGGCAGCGAGTGCGTCGGGCAAGCCCCGGTCGCGTCCCCGCCAGCCGACAAAGCCTCAAACGAGGCAAAGATCTCAATTCCGGCCGAGCGATAAGCCGGCAGCGGACCGGTCTGGAAAGTCACAGTCTCGACCCAGCACAAATCAACAGGCGAGCAAGCATGGCGGCACGGTTTATCTGACATTCGATGACGGACCAAGCCCGTACACGCCGGCCATTCTCAAGATCCTCAGGTCAACCGGCTCGACAGCGACCTTTTTCGAGCTTGGCTCCCGCCAGGCTCAGTATCCAAGTACCGCGGCGCACATCCGGGCCGAAGGAAGCAACATCGGCAATCACACCTACAACCATCCCGATCTGACCGCTCTGACTGCGGGGCAAATCCGTTGGCAAGTGACGCATGGACCGCGCGGTAGATGCATGCGGCCGCCGTACGGCGCGACTAATCCACGCGTTCGCCACGTCATCGCGGAGCAGGGCTTACGTGAGGTGCTGTGGTCGATCGACACCCTGGACTGGAGCCGGCCTGGTACGACCAAGATCATTAAGGCTGCCACCGGCCCCGCGGTGCGCGCCGGCAGTATCGTCCTTTTGCACGACGGCGGCGGTGATCGCTCTCAGACCGTCGCAGCGCTACCGAAGATCGTCAGGACGCTGCGGCAACGGGGATATATGATTCGGCGCCTTCCCGGCTGTTAGTCCCGATCTCATCTCGTACCGCGATAGTTCTCGGGAACGGTCGCCGGATCAATGGTCGGCAGCGGGAGCTCCTGGCCGGTAAGAAAGGCACGCACCAGGCTGGTGTACAACACGGGTTGTTCGAGGTACGCGACGTGGCCAGCACTTGGGAGCATGACCATCTGTGCCTCGGGGAAGGCCTGCCGATAATCGGCAAGAGCAGACCACGCGACGTAATCGCAGGCCGGCTTGATCACCAGCACCGGAACCTTGATCATCACAAGCTGATCAAGGTCGAGCACATCGGCAGGGTCGGGGTACAGCTGCGGAATGTAATGGGCGTAGTAGCCGACGCCGGTGGTACCGACGCGGTCCGCGAGTCGCTTGTCGCAGAACAACGCGGGGGTGGAGTCTCGATAGATGGCGGAGAATCTCCGGTCCATCTCCTGATCCCCCGCGACACGGTGGGCGACCCGCGGATCTGCGTTGGTTAGGGCGTACGCGAAGAGATACCGCGGCCTGAGCAGCTGCGAATATTCCCGAGCCAGCTCGAAGGTAGTCAGCCGAGTGGTCGGATCGCCGGGCGGGACGTCGGCGCCCCTCAAGGGCAGGTCGCCCGGCGCGGTCAGAATCAGCGCCGCGACATGATCAGGATGCTCTTGGGCGTACGCGACGGCAAATCGAGCACCCCACGAATGCCCCACCAGGACCACCCGCGGCGCACCGGTGCGGGCTCGGACCGCCTCCAGATCATGCACCGCACGAGCGGTCGTGTAGCCGGTGGGATCAGCGAGACGAGAGGAGGCGCCCGTGCCGACCCTGTCGTAGACGTAGACATCACGATCGCTGGCCAGGGCAGCGAAGGCAGCAGCGTCGTGCGCCATGTCGGCCACACCAGGTCCACCGTGTACAAAGATCAGCGGCGGCTGAGTCGCCGCCCGCGCACTCGTGATGTGCACGGCCAGCCGCGAGCCATCCGGAAGACTCAGCCACTCGGCTCCGGCGATCGGGTCCGGGCGAACCGCACCGATCCCCGGATAGAGCCAACTCAGGCTCAGCACAGCGGCGCACCCAGGACGATGATCGGGCCAAGGACGACCCGACGCGATGGCTCCCGGCGCCACAATCCGAAGCCCAGCACCCAGGACACCAGGATCGCCGCGACGACAGTACCGATCACTGACCAGGCAAGCGATCCGGTGAGCGCGGCGATTTCGATCATACTCAGCGCAGCCAGCAGACTGACCACTATCGCAGCGGGGAGAATGATCAGTCTCGGGGAACGTTTTGCGCTGCGCCCTGAGCGCTCTTCGACAGGATCAAATTCAGCCATAGTGATTCAGGCCTCAAGCCTGACCGGGCGATCGGCCGGCTTCCTCTTTGATTCATTCTATTTTTGTGACTTCACCCCCGAATCGATCGGTCACATTCGACAGCCGCGATGTGTCATGTAGTCAACGAAGGAGGATGACATGAAGATATTCGTCGCAGGAGCGACCGGAGTATTGGGCCAACGGCTGGTCCCGCTGTTGATCTC
>Ga0307416_100000119_pt1 | contig 47459 bp, 40 predicted proteins | sample DK1Cmetagenome_2_FD_203821 | JGI IMG/M metagenome (GOLD analysis project Ga0307416, IMG submission 203821) | Maize rhizosphere microbial communities from greenhouse at UC Davis, California, United States - DK15-C-3 | ecosystem: Host-associated > Plants > Roots > Rhizosphere > Soil | place...
GGCGCCGAACGAGAACCTGGCCCGGGAGCTGATGGAGCTGTTCACGCTGGGCATCGGCGCGTACGGCGAGCCGGACGTCAAACAGGCCGCCCGCGCGTTGACCGGGTGGCGCATCGACCGGGATTCGGGCGGCGCGGTGTTCGTGCCCGGCCGGCACGCGACCGGCGCCAAGACCATCCTGGGCACGACGGCCGACTACGACGCCGAAACGCTGGTGGACCTCCTGGTGGGTCAGCCGGCGCACGCGCCATTTCTCGCCGGCCGCCTGTGGCACCGGTTCGCGTCCGGCCAGGCGCCGCCGGCCGACACGGTGCGGCGGATGACGGCGGCGTACGGCCCGGGCCGCGACGTCGGCGCCATGCTGACGGCGTTGCTCACCGACGAGGCCTTCCTGGCCGCTCGGGGCCAGCTGGTCAAGCAACCGGTGGAGTGGGCGGTCGGTGCGGTCCGCCAACTGGGCATCGATGCCGTCGTTCTGGCCCGCGCCCGCAACGGCCTGCGGGCGATGGGACAGGTGCCGCTGCGCCCGCCCAGCGTGGGCGGGTGGCCCAGCGGTCCGGCCTGGCTGACCACATCGTCGCTGCAGGCGCGGCTGCGGGTGGCGGCCACGCTGGCCGGTGCGCTGCCCGACCGCACCGCCGACCTGCTCGCCACCGGGGACGGCGACTCCAGGCTCGTGGCGTTGGCCCGTGTGCTGGCCGTCGACGCCTGGACCGACCGGACCCGGCGGGCGTTGACGCCGGCCGCCGATCGCCCGCGACGCCTGGTGACGCTGGCCCTGGCGAGTCCCGAGTACGCGGTGAGCTGAGGGAGGCCGACCGTGGACAACGTGACCCGGCGCAAGTTCCTGATCGCCAGCGGAGTGGTGGGCGCGTCCGCCGTCGCCGCCGGCGCGGGCGCCTACACCGTCGCCGACATTCTCGGCACCGCCGACACCACAGGGCCGAACGATCGCGTCCTGGTGCTGCTCACGCTGTACGGCGGCAACGACGGGCTCGCGACCGTGGTGCCGTACGCCGACGCCGCCTATCACGACGCTCGGCCCCAGATGGCCTACGACGCCGCCGACGTCCTCCGACTGGACGAGAGCACGGGCCTCAACCCGGCGCTGGCCGGACTGAAGTCGCTCTACGATGGACAGCGGCTGGCGATCGTCCGCGGCGTCGGATACCCCAAACCGGATCGCAGCCACTTCCGGTCGATGGACATCTGGCAGACGGCCAGCCCGCAGCGGCCGGGCACGACCGGTTGGCTCGGTCGCTGGCTGGACACCGCCGGCGGCGACCCGCGTACCGCGATCTCGCTGGAGCCCGTGCTGCCGCCGGTCCTGGCCGGGGAAACCAGCGCCGGCGCCGCCGTCGCGCTGGGCGGCGCCGAACTCCCCGGTGCGGTCACCCCGGATGACCTGGCCGCTCTGGGCCACCCATCGGCCGGCGAGGGGCCGCTGCAGGCTCGGGCCGCCTCCTGCTTCGCGGATCTGATCAAGGTCGACCAGCTGATCGGCGAGGCCACCGAGTCGGCCGAGGCCGCCGACGACGACCAGGGCGAGGAGCCGGCCACGGCGACCGGCGGGGCGCCGGCCACCCTGGCCGCCCAGTTGGGCGTCGTGGCCACCTGTGTGGAGGCCGGCGTGATGACCCGGGTCTACTCGGTGTCGCAGGGCGGCTTCGACTTCCACGCCAACGGGAAGGTCTCGCAGGAGGCTCAGCTGCGGGTCGTCGACGCCGCGGTCAGCGGTTTCCTGACCCGGATGGCAAAGACCGCCCGAGGTCAACGGGTGGTCATGATGATCTACTCGGAGTTCGGCCGGCGGGTACGCGCCAACGCCTCGGACGGCACCGACCACGGCACCGCCTCCAACGTGCTGCTCGCCGGGGCCGCCGTGCACGGCGGCCGGCTCATCGGCGACCAGCCCAGCCTCACCGACCTCGACGACGGCGACCTGAAGCACCACACCGATTTCCGCGACCTCTACGCGGCCGTGCTCACCGACGTGCTGGCCGCCGATCCGGCCCCCGTCCTGGCCGGCTGGACCGGCCGCATGGACGGTCTGTTCACGGGCGGTCGATGAGGCAGGGCAGGATCTGATGCGCGCCGATCGGGCCGTTGGCGTCGGTGACCACGACCTTGACCTCAACGTCGAGGCCGGGGGTACACGGGTGGGAGGCGACGTCCTCGCCATCCAGGCTCGGCACGTGGACCTGGTTGACGTACCACCGGATCGCCACCGGTCCGACGCCGTCCCCGTAGAGCAGCTCGCACACGATCGACGACTCGCCGAGGGCGCAGTTGGGGTCCGGGCCGAGGCCGGTCCCGCGCACGTACAGCTGCGGACGGAAGCCGACCGGCGTCAGATTCACCGCGTCGGAGCGGAAGGCGGTCGTCGAGCCGTCCGCGTTGATGGCCGGCCGGTAGGCCCAGTGGTCGCTGGGCGCGCCGTCGCGGCGGGCGCTGACCAGATCGGTCTGCCCCCGCGCCAGGTCGCGCCCGTATATCTGCGTGCGTGACGAGGATCTCGGCGTGAGGTTGGTCGCGTCCGATTCGAAGGCGACGAACCGCCCGTCGGCGCTGATCGCCGGGGCGAGGCTGGCGCCGTTGCCCTCGTCGCCGTTGTCAGAATTCCCTATGCTCGTCGCGCGGGCGCTGGGGAGCTCCGGGCGGATACGCTTCCGGCATGTCCATCGGCGAAGAGTTCGAGCGGGCCCAGGTCGACGTCAAGCAGCTGGCGAAGCGACCCGGCGACGACGTCCTTCTGAGGCTGTACGCCCTGTACAAGCAGGGCACACAGGGCGATGCGGGCGAGAAGCGGCCGGGCATGTTCGACCTCGTCGGGCGGGCCAAGTACGACGCCTGGAAGGCGCTGGCCGGGACGCCGGTCGAGGACGCCCAGCAGCGGTACGTGGCCCTGGTGCGGGAGTTGGGCGCGGGCACCGCCTGATGAGGTGGGCCGCCGGTTTTCGGCGGGTCGCCGGTGGGGTACACGTCGGCCGGGTCCGCGGATAGCCGGCCGGCCGGGGTCCACTGACGACTGATTCACCGACACGGATCCACCGACCCGGATGGGAGCGACCGAGGATGCAACTGGGACTGATCGGGCTGGGCCGCATGGGGGCCAACATGCGGGAGCGTCTGCGCCGGGGCGGGCACACGGTCATCGGGTACGACCGTGACCCCAGCCTGTCCGATGTGACCGACCTGGCGGAGTTGGTGGCGCGGCTGGACCCCCCGCGAGCGGTGTGGGTCATGGTGCCGGCCGGAGCGGCCACCCACAGCGTCATCGAGGATCTGTCCGGTCTGCTGTCGGCCGACGACCTCGTCGTGGACGGCGGCAACTCGCGGTGGACCGAGGACCAGGGCCACGCCGGGCGGCTGGCGGCCAACGGCATCGGCTTCGTCGACGCCGGCGTCTCCGGCGGCGTCTGGGGGCTGACCAACGGGTACGCCCTCATGGTGGGCGGGCAGCCGGAGCACGTCGCCCGGCTCCAGCCGCTGTTCGACGCCCTCAAGCCGGACGGGCCGTACGGCTTCGTCCACGCCGGTGGCGTGGGCGCCGGGCACTTCGCCAAGATGGTCCACAATGGAATTGAGTACGCCATCATGCAGGCCTACGCGGAGGGTTGGGAGCTGCTGGAGACGGTCGACTGCGTCACCGACGTCCGCGAGGTCTTCCGGTCCTGGCAGGACGGTACGGTGATCCGCTCCTGGCTGCTGGATCTCGCCGTCCGCGCCCTCGACGCCGACCGGCACCTCGACCAGGTCAAGGGCTACGCCGCCGACTCGGGCGAAGGCCGCTGGACCGTCGAGGCGGCCATCGAGCACGCCGTGGCGCTGCCGACCATCACCACCGCGCTGTACGCGCGGTTCGCCTCGCGCCAGGACGATCCCAAGCAGATGAAGATGATCGCGGCGCTGCGCAACGAGTTCGGCGGCCATCCGCTCCGGTCGGTGCCGGACGGCGGTCATTGACAAGGAACGCGGCTGGCCTGACACTTCCAGCACGGGTATTCAGTGATGTCTGACGATGTCATGGAATGCGCCCCACCCGTCTGGAGGCACGGATGGTCACACGGAGGACGGTGCTCGCCGCGGCGGGTGCCGGCGTCGCGAGCGGCGCGCTGCTGGGCCGCGCGGCCAACGCCGACGCCACGGTCGCCATCAACCCCGCCGCCGACTTCGGCGTGTGGGAGGGCTGGGGGACGTCGCTGGCCTGGTGGGCCAATGTGTTCGGCGACCGTGACGACTTCGCCGACATCTTCTTCACCACGAGGTCGGTGTCCTACAACGGCACCACGTTGCCCGGACTGGGACTGACCATCGCGCGGTACAACCTGGGCGCCTGCAGTCAGAACAGCGTCGGCGGGGCCCAGATGGTGGCCTCGCCGAACATCCCGCGGTTCAAGCAGATCGAGGGCTTCTGGCAGGACTGGCGCAACGAGGATCCGGCGTCGACGGCCTGGAACTGGAACGCCGATGCCAAGCAGCGCGCCGCCCTCGGCAAGGCCGTCCAACGCGGTGCGCTGGCCGAGCTGTTCGCCAACTCGCCGATGTGGTGGATGTGCCTGAACCACAATCCGTCCGGTGCGGCCGATGGCGGCCTCAACCTGCAGTCGTGGAACCATCGCCAGCACGCGCTACACCTGGCGGTGACGGCCCGCTACGCCCGGGACCGCTGGGGCGTGACCTTCCGGACGGTGGACCCGTTCAACGAACCGTCGTCGGACTGGTGGCGGGCCGACGGTCGCCAGGAGGGCTGCCACATCGACGCGACGACGCAGCGCAGCGTACTGGCCAACCTGCGCGCCGAGCTGAACCGGCAGGGCCTGAGCGGCGTGGCCATCTCCGCCTCCGACGAGACCAGCTACGACCTGGCCCGTACCACGTGGAACGGCTTCGACCCGGCGACCCGAGCCCTCGTGCGCCAGGTGAACGTGCACGGGTACCAGGGCTCCGGCGGTCGCCGGGATCTGCTGTTCAACGACGTGCGCGCGGCGGGCAAGGTGCTGTGGAACTCGGAGAGCGGCGACAGCGACGGCACGGGCATCACCATGGCCCGCAACCTCTGCTTGGACTGGCGCTGGCTGCACCCGACCGCGTGGTGCTACTGGCAGGTCATGGATCCGAGCGCGGGCTGGTCGGCCATCCACTACGACGCGGCCACCCTGCGGGCCGGCGCCGTGCAGCCCAAGTACCACGTGCTGGCCCAGTTCACCCGGCACATCCGCCCCGGCATGCGGATCATCGACACGGGCGTGGGCTACGCGGCCGCGGCGTACGACCCGGGCGCGCGACGCCTCGTCATCGTCGCGGTCAACACCGGCGCCGCGCAGACCCTGACGTTCGACCTGTCCCGCTACGGCCAGGTGACCGGCGGCAGTGGTGGCGTGGTGCCGCGCTGGTCCACGGTTCCCGCCGGCAGCGACCGGTACACCCAGCGCTCCGATGTCCGGGTCAGCGGCAAGAGCGTCGCCGTGCCGTTCGCGGCGGCGTCGGTGCAGACCCTCCAGGTGGACGGCGTCGTACCCTGAGCCGCTCACCTGGCCGGGGGCTCGACCGGGGCGGATGATGGGCCAATGATCGCTTCCGGGTGGTTTCTCCTCGGCGCTGGATGGGACTGCTCCGGAACCGGCCGCGGTGAACGCGCCGCACCGGGCGCCCTCCGCCGGGCGGGCCTGTCGGCTCTGGCCGGTGCCGACTTCGGGGACGCCGGTACATTGATCGACGGGGGTCACCGCGACGAACACACCGGCGTGCTGGCTCTGGAGCAGACGGTCGGGGCGGCGCGCGTCCTGACCGCGGCGCTGGCCGATGCGCTGCGGGACGCGCCCGACCGGCGGCCGCTGGTGGTGGGCGGCGACTGCAGCATCCTGTTAGGAGTCATACCGGCGCTGCTGAGCCGGTTCGGTCGGGTCGGACTCTGGTTCGTCGACGGGCACCCGGACTATCTGGACGGACCCACATCCGACACCGGCGAGACGGCGGACATGGATCTCGCCATCCTGACCGGCGACGGTGCCGAGCCGTTGGTCACGCTGGCCGGCGAGCCGCCGATGGTCGCTCCCGGCGACGCGGTCCTGCTCGGGCACCGCGCGGACGATCTCGATCCGGGCGCCGCCGCGGAGCTCGCTCGGGTGCCCACCGATCTGCGCCACATCGACGCGGGCGTGGCTTCACGGGATCCGGCCGCGGCCGGCGAGCGCGCCGCGGCGTGGCTGTCCGGCTCCGGCCGCGGCGCGTGGCTGCACGTGGACCTGGACGTCCTCGACCCCGCGTCGTTGCCCGCGGTGACCTATCCGCAACCGGCCGGGCTGGACTGGGACCAACTCGCCGAACTGCTCGCGCCCCTGGCGCGGTCGCCGGATCTGTTGGGCGTCAGCCTGGCCGACTTCCGGCCCGACCTCGACGCCACCGGCGAGCTGGCCAACAAGGTCGTGGCTCTGGTTGACCGGGTGCTTCCCTAGGCCCCCGTCACCGGACACCGATGCCCGACCGGTCGGAGATGCCCACGCCGCCGGCCACCCGACGTCAGCCGCCGGGGCGGCCGGGGCCGCCGGGGCCGGGACCGCCGGTCGGAGGGGGTTGGCCGTTGCTGAGAATCAGGGTGACGGTGCCGCCCCGGCTGGTCGAGCCCGTGGGATCGGTGGTCGCCACGGTGTCCTTCGGGCACGGCGACGCGACCTTGGTGCGTTCCTCGTCCTCGACGACGACATCGAAGCCCCGCGAGGTGAGCGCGGCGGTGGCGGCGGCCACCTCCTGGCAGCGCAGGTCGGGGATGGTCACGCGCTTGCCGACGACGAGGTTGTTGGGCGGCCGCTTGAACTGCACCCTGGTCCGGCCCCGCATGGCGTCGCGCATCGTGTACGCGACGGCCGTGTTGACCCGCTCGGCGGCCCGGCGGGTGTGTTCGGTCTCGGGATGGTCCGGGTCGGCCAGCGTGCCGGCGATGGTCAGCGTCGTGGTGCTGAGCACGAGGTTCGCCGTCCAGTTGCCGTCCGCGGTGCCGGTCTTGCCGAACATGGGGTGGCCGACGAACCGCGACACCGTGGTCCCACCGACCGGGGTCGAGGTGCCGCCGCTGCACCGGTGCAGGCCGCCCTCGTCGTAGATGGGGCACCGCGCCGCGTCGATGGCGGCCCGGGCCACCTCGGGCTTGACCACCTGCTTGCACCGTGGCTTGGTGACGTCGGTGAGTCGCTCGCCCTTGCGGTTGGAGATGTCGAGCACGGGGATCGCCTGGCAAAGCCTGCCGTCGGCGGCGATGGTCGCGTACGCATTGGCCAGCTCGAGCGGCACGGTGTCGGTGACGCCGAGGGTGAACGGTCCGAACTGCCGGGCCCGCGCCGGGCTGGTGGCGTCCCGGTCCTTCTGGTTGCGGAACGTGATGCCCATCCGCCCGGCCATCTCTATCACCTTGTCGGCGCCGACCTTCTCCTGCAGCGGAACGAAGTAGGTGTTGACCGAGCGGCCGAACCCTCCCCACATGTTCCGCGGGCCGTTCATGTAGTCCGGGCTGGCGTTGCGGGGGCACCAGTGGACCCGGTCCCGGCAGGCGGACCGGTCACCGGGGCCGACGAGATAGGACGACCGGTACGGCGACCGTGCGTTGATCATGAAGTCGAGCGGGTACCCGTTCTCCAGCGCCGCCAGCATCGTGAAGAACTTGAACGTCGAGCCGGCCTTGTATCCGCTGACATCACCGCCGCCGCTGAGGATCGGGTTGGTGGTGGTCGGGTACGTGCCCTTGATGTCCTTCGCGCGTTTGCGGGGGTCGGTGGACGCACCGTTGCGGCGGACGTTGAGACCGTAGTTGCGGTTGGCCGCCATGGCCTTGATCCGTCCGCTGCCCGGCTCGATCGCGACCATCATGAGGGCGTCGCTCTCGCCCGTCCGGAGCTGGGCCTCCAGGTGCTTCTTCGCCGACTGCTGGATCTTCGGGTCGATCGTGGTGACGATGCGGTACCCGCCGGTCTTGAGCTTGTTCTCGCGCTCGGCCCGGTCGGCGCCGAACGCCTTCTGCTCCAGCCACCAGCGGTACAGGTAGTCGCAGAAGAAGCCCCAGTGCGCCACCGTGGTGACCACGCAGCCGTTCGGGGTCGGCCGGCCGTTGATCTTCAGCTCGGCCCGTTGGGCGGCGTCGGCCTCGGCCTGGGTGATGCTGCCCATCCTGGCCATCTGGTTGAGCACATAGCCCCGCCGCTCCAGGGACGCCTTGCGGCCCTTGACCGTCGCCGGGTCGTGGTCGGTCGGCCCCTTGGGCAGGCCGGCGAGCAGCGCCGCCTCGGCCAGCGTGAGGTCCTTGGGCTCCTTGTTGAAGTACACCTGGCTGGCGGCGTAGATCCCGTACGCCCCGTGGCCGAACGCGGCGATGTTGAGGTAGCGCTCGAGGATCTCGTCCTTGCTGTACACGCTCTCCAGCGCGATGGCCAGCCGGATCTCGCGCACCTTGCGGCCATTGGTCTGTTCCGTGGCCGCGATGACCTCGGCCGGGCTGGTGGCCGAGTAGGTCAGCCACTGGCGGACGAGCTGCATGGTCAGGGTGGACGCGCCCTGGCGCGAGTTGGTCTGCTGGTTGGCCACGAACGCCCGGATGAGGCCCTGCAGGTCCACGCCGTTGTGGTGGTAGAACCGCTCGTCCTCGGCGGCGATTATGGCGTCACGCACGACCTTGGGCACCTGGTCCAGGCGGACCGTATGGCGGTTCTCGTCGTAGAAGGCCGCCATCAGCGTCTTGTCGTCCGCGGCGTACACGCGGGTGATCTCGGGCGGTGTGGGGACTGTCAGCTCGGTCGGCAGCTGCCCGAAGCCGTCGGCTCCGGCCTTGGCGGCGAGCCCACCCATCGCGATGACGGGGAACGCGACGGCCGCTACCACCACACCGGCCAGGATGCCGCAGATGATCAGCGACGCGGCATTCGCGATCAGGCCTCTGTCCCGCCGGCGCATCCAGGTCACGCCCCCCAGCTCGAACGGCACACACCCCAACACGGGATAGACGCCTGAGAGCGACTTTGGGTTGCATGCGCGATGACGCAGCCCGCTTCGTCGATGCGCCTAGCGGCCGCCTAGTCACGAAGCGATAGCCTTGCATCTTGCCAAGATGAGCGGGGGCGATGGCTCTCGCCTGTGAGCGAGGAGGAACGGGGTGCTTCAACGTCGTCGGAGGATGGGGACGATCGTGGCCGCGGCGGCGGCCGCGATCGGTCTGCTGGCGGGAGGTCTCGCGCTGGCGCCGGCCGCGAACGCGGTGGCCGACGGGCAGAATGTGCCGGACGGCCGGTACCGCTTCTCGGCCGCGCTGTCGATGCCGCTGATCACGCGTCCGGACGGGTCGACCTACTCGAGCGCCTGCTCGGGCGCGCTCATCGCGCGGTCCTGGGTCATCACGGCCGGACATTGCCTGCACGACGGGGCGCGCAACCGGATCAGCGGACCGCCGCGCTACGAGGTCATCGTGACCGTTGGGCGGGCCACGCTGTCGGGCACCGGCGGGTACACCCGGCACGTGGTCGAGGTGCGGCAGAGCCCGACGGCCGATGTGGCGTTGATCCGGTTGGATGCGCCGGTCAACCGGGTGACGCCGATCCGTCTGGCCGACCGGGCGCCGCGGGTTGGCGAGGTGTTGCGCCTGACCGGCTGGGGGTCGGTCGACGCGGAGGCGGATCTGAGCCATCGGCCGGACCGCCTGCAGACCGGGCTTGTCGCCGTGTCGGAGTTCACCGAGAACGACGTGCTGGTGCACGGGCTCGCGCCTTTGCCGACCACGAGCGCCTGTCCGTACGACTCCGGCGCGCCGTACTTCCGGGAGCGGCGCGGTTCGGTGACCCTGGTGTCGACCGAGGTCACCGGTCCGGACTGCCCCCACGACCAGAACGAGACCACCGCGCGCATCGACACGATCGCCGATTGGATCCGCGACCAGGTTCGATGACCACATGAATCGTGGCCCCGGTGGGTACGGTCGTACCCACCGGGGCCAGCAATCCTCAGTGGACGGTCGTCAGCTCGACGGCGGCACTGGCGGACCGGGCGGACCAGTTGGACCGGGCGGACCGGTTGGCCACGCCGGATCGGCTGGGGGCGGCGGCGGTCCGGGCGGCCACGGCTGGGCGGCCGGCTGCACAATGCCGAGATCGGCGGCGATCTGCATGGTGGTCAGCTGCGGTTCGACGCGGGAGCGCATGTCCGCGTACGCCGTCAGGGTCAGCGGGGCCAGCAGGATCGCGGCCGCTCCGGCGAGCACCGCCCCGACGGCGGTGGAGACGATCGCGCCGCCGATGAGGCCGCTCGTGCCGGGGGTCGCGGAACTGACGGCCGAGTCGAAGACGGCGCCGATCAGGCCGCCGACCACGGTAACGCCGATGGAGATGCCAAGAATCGTGGCGGTGCGGGCGACGGCGGTGCCGAGGTCACGATGGAACAGCGAGAAGCACCGGCCGATGGCGTTGGTCCGCTCGGCCGCCACCACCACGGGCAGCACTGTGAACACGGCCGCGACGTAGAAGACCGGCAGGACGCACAGGCACACCCCGACCAGGTAGATCGGGGCCGCGAGCAATTGCCAGCCCAGGAACGGGAAGACACGCCGCAGAGCCAGCCGGATCGCGTCGGCCACGCGCGGGCCGGCGCCCATGGCGATGGACGTGCCAACGTGGACGGTCGCGACGGTGACCAACGCGGCGACGACGATGGCCAGGAACGCCGCCAGGAGCCCGAAGCCGAGCAGGCCGAGCACCGGCGACAGGTCGGGCGTCGCGCCGGAGGAGGATGCGATCTCCTCGTTCAGGTCCCTCGTGATGAGGGCCGCGTAGGCGGCCACCGGTGCCTGCACGATGAGCGCCACGATCACGCCGACCGCCTGCAGAGCCGCCAACGCCTTCCAGCCGCGCTTGACGATGAACACGCCGCGGTTCCACCAGCCGCTGTAGTCCGGGCTGATGAGGGGGTCGGCGTACTGGTAGGGCATCTGCGGTGGCGTCGTGTAACCGCCCATCGGCGCCCCGCCCGTCATCGGATCATAAGGCTGGGGCCCGGGGTACGGCCCGGGTTGCCCACCGGACGGGTAGGGAGGGCCTGAACCCCAGTCGCTCATGTTTCTCCTCGATTACTCCGTTCGGCCAACACCGGGACCACCATACGGCCAGCGAACTCCTCCGAGGAGCACAGGACCATATCGAGACCACGTGTTGGTCCGCCCTGTCCGGATTGTCGGCAATTCGCAGGCAATCGCGTATCGGGGGGACGGGCCGACAAGGCGCGGGCGATCGCCGAGCCGGCCGGCCCGGACTCGCAATTCAGGTATTCCAGCGACCCATCGTCGCAAGTGGACTGGCCCGGTACCGTCGGCGCGGTGCCGGCGGCATCGAAGGTCGGCGATCATTCTCAGTAAGCCTCGGACTACTTTGGGTGGCAGAGGCTATTGCGTGTTCTCCAACGATTACTCATTGCGCCTGTGCATCGGCTAGGCTGATCGGCGGGTTTGATGGAGTATTGCGGAGGCTGGGGGCCATGGCTAGAGAAACAATCACCCGACTTGTCGACGACCTCGATGGAGGCGTGGCGCACGAGACGGTCCGGTTCGGTCTTGATGGCGTGTCGTATGAGATCGATCTCTCGTCGAGAAATGCCAAGAAGCTCCGCGGCGAACTCGCCGCGTATGTCGAAAGCGGCAGTCGCGTGTCGAATCGGACTGTGTCGCGCGTCCGCGGCGCGAGCCCGCGGAAAAGTCGCGGTGTAGGGGCCGGCGGAGACCAGAACCGCGCCATCCGCGAGTGGGCGGTGGCCAAGGGGTTCGAGGTGGCGGCGCGTGGCCGTATCCGGCAGGACATCGTCGACGAGTTTCACCGCACCGCCGGCCGGTAGGGCGGCCACCGGGCGCGCCCTCTTCACCCGACTACGCGTTCGCGGATAACCGCGTCCGCCCTTTGGCGTCCGGCAGAGACGCCAGTTGGCGGTCGTGCAGGCGGCTGAGCACGACAAGCGCGGTGACGGCGCCGACGAGCGCGGCGAACATATCCCATTGGGTGTCCCACACGTCGCCCTGGGTGGCCAGGAAGTCGTCGGCGGCCGACCCGCCGATCACCGCCGACCACCACTCAATCATCTCGAAGAAGGCGCTGAACGCCAGACACACGCAGACCACGATCACGGGCAGCCATCGGCCGCCACGCAACGGAGACCGCCGGACCAGGATCTCGCGGACCAGAATGGCCGGAATGAATCCCTGCGCGAAATGCCCGATCCGGTCGTACGGGTTGCGCGACAGGTCGAGAAGGTCGCGCAGCCAGTCGCCGAGCGGCGTTCGGGCGTACGAGTAGAGGCCGCCGTACATCAGTATCAGCGCGTGTATCGCGAGCAGGCAGCACAGCAGCGTCGTCAGGGGAAACCGGCGCCAGGTGAGCAGCACCACCGGAATTCCCGCGATCACCCACACGGTCTCCAGCAACCAGGTGAGGCGGTCGTAGGGGCGGATGGCGGTGACGACCAGCGCCACCATCACGACGCCGAGTACCACGGGCGGGAGCGCCGCGCGTGCCGTCCTCATCCGCCACCGACCCATCGTCTCTCGGCGCTCGGGCACTGGGAGAACGACCGTACCAGATTCCGGACGCCGAACGTCCGCAACCGGCGGCACCACCTTCGGATCCACCGTCCACGATGTACTCGCACACCGGGGACGCTACCGGGGCACCAGTGATCACGAAGCCCAGGTGTACGTGGGAGTACACCTGGGCTTCGCGATCAGAGACGGAGCGGGCTCAGTCGACGATGGCGGTGGCGGTGCAGCGCGGGTCGGACCAGATGGGCCGGTCGAAGATGGCGGTGAAGTCGGCGCGGTCACCGGCGTGGGCCGGGATCAGGGCGCCATTCGAGCGGCGCACGGGCTGCGAGTACGTCATGCCCGGCTCCCGGTTGTCCGGGGAGTTCCAGGACCACAACAGATCGTTGTCATCGTTATAGATGCGAATGTTCATGTTGCTCTCGTCGCCCCCGCCGAAGAACTCGTAGTGGACGGTGCTCCAGTAGAACCCGGGATCGGCGACCGCCCAGACCTCGACCCGGTAGCCGCCGGTCGAGCACTCGTCGAAGTAGGGTCCCGACGCGGCGGCCGGGGCGCCGAACGCCACACCCAACACCGCGGCGACCAGTAGCGGGATGCCCGCCCTCGGCACCAGTTTGATCTTGTTCACGGTCTTCGCCTCCGTCCGCTTGCCCGAGCGCGTCAACGCTCGGTGGGTGAGCGGCCATGGTTGCCTCCAGGACGTGGGGAAATCCTCGGCAACCCATGAATCGCCTGCTCAGACGCGGTGGGCGGCCGCCGCCGGGCGAACGGGACTGAGCCGGCCGCCCGGGCGCTGTGACCGAGACCTCTCGGTCGTTTCCGGCAGGAATCCCCGGGTAGTGGGCCCGGATGAGAGCTGGCGCCAGCCTCGCTGTCAGCCAGCCCGTTCCGGCTCGTCCTTGTGAGATGAGGAAAACCAATGTTGACGATGACCGACAACGCCGTCACCGCCATTCGCACGCTGACCGGCGAGCAGGCCGTGTCCGACGCGGGAGGACTTCGAATTTCCAACGGTGCGGAGGGGACGCTGACCTTGAGCCTCGCCAACCAACCCAGCCAGGGCGACGAGGTCGTCGAGAACGCCGGCGCGCGACTGTTCGTGGCGCCCGAGGCCGCCGAGTTGCTCGAGGGAATGGCGCTGGACGCCGCCATCGAGCCCGACGGCAGCGTCCACTTCGCGCTGGCCGACAGCACCGCCTAGCCAACGCACTCGCCAGGCGCGGGCCCGGCCGCGGTGGGTGCCCGCGGCCGGGCCGGATGCCGCGACGGCCGTCGTTACTGGCCGCGACTGGTGGGGTCGACCCGCGCGAAGGTCAGCAGGTCGATCATGCGGAAGTCGCCGGGCGTGCGGCTGGGCAGGCTGGGCCGGAAGCCGGGGTTGTCCCGCAGATACGAGCCGGGGGCGAGCTGGAGCAGGCCGATGAAGACCTCACCGACGATCGTGGCGCCGACCGGACCGAGGCGCAGCCCCTGTTCCAGGATCTCGGCCTCCTTGAGCACGTAGTACCACAGCGGGGTGTTGGCATCGAGGCCGACGCCGTATCCGCGCCATTCCGGGAAGTTTCCGGCGCCGAGCACCGGCGCACCCATGGCCTGCGCGATGGCCTGCCCGGAGGCGATCTGCCACGTGATGTGCCGGAGCATGTTGCGTACGGGCAGGGAGATCGGCGGGTCGCCGCTGGCGATGGCCGCCAAGGGCAGGCGGAACAGCGGCGTCGAGATCCTGGTGTCGATGCGCTTGTTGGGCTTGACCGCCGGCGTGGTCGCGCCGGGGTCGGTGAACTGCGGTCCGAAGTCGAAGAACGTCTGCCAGCCGATGAACCTCCGCGGCGCGCGGGCTCCACCGCGCATGTCGACCGGGTCGGCCTGACCCTCGCCGGCCGGGTCGAAGATCATGGCGAAGAACGCACTGCCGTTCGCGTTGCCGGCCAGGTTCACCCGGTACGACGGACGGACCATGCTGTGCCCGAAGCGGTACGCGGCGCCCTGGAACTCCACCGGAATGAAGTGCTGCCCCGAGGCGGGCCGGTAGAACCGCCGCCCGTTGGTGAGGATCGCGTTGACCCGGTCCTGGCCGATGATCTGCGGCAGGAACTCGTGCACGATGATCCACTGATAGTGCCAGGTGACGAGCTGGCGAGCCAGGTTGAACACGGTGGTGGCGCTCGCGCCCGGGTTCTGGGAGCGAACGAGGTCGACCACGCGGTTATGGAAGAGGATGAACGCGGCCTGCAGGCCGGAGATGACGACGTTCTCGTCGTTGCGCGGGTCGGCGATGATCGCGGTGCGGTCGGCCCGTCGAGGCACGTCCTCGAAGCGTCCACCGCTCTCGATCCGCAGCTTGGCAATGTCCGATGTGGAGTACAGCTCGGGGTTCACCGTGCGCCCGCCGCCGTAGAGGGAGTCCAGGTCCAGCGCCGGCGTCCGGTTGTTCGGTGAGGTTTCCGGGTTGGTGGGCACGGCCAGCTGCGACGTGCTGTCGAAGGTCATGTCGTGGTCGATGAACTGGCCGAGGAACGTCGTGCCCGCGGTGTGGTTGGGGTTGTTCTGATTGTTCGCGCTCGCCGCCGGGTCCGTGATCAGCTCGATCGGCCCACGGCCGAGTGCGTCCTTGGCGTCCATAAAATGGCCGAACTCGCCGATATCGCGAATCGCGTCGATGACCCGGCCGAGGTTGGGCTGTTGGGCGCTCGCGAACGGCGGCAGGTTGGGGAAGATCTTGCCGAAGAATCCGGGCGAGGTCGCCGCGACCGCGGCCTGCTGCTGCACCAGAGCCGCGAGCGCCCCCGTGCCGATCGCCGTGCCCATGCCCAGACGCAGCACGTTGCGCCGGCTCAACCCGGAGGTCCCGTCGCCCCGTCGCCGCCCGGTGTGTTTGTCCGCCATGTGGTCAGCCTCCGTACACATCTGTGAGAGATTCTCGGGTTGGGAGCGCTTCCATGCGCAGGCCAGTAATCCAGAGTGTTGTCCGGACAAAGATTCGGCGCACGAACCAGAAACCCTTGGGGGCGGCGGATATCGCTAGTCTTAAATACGCTAAGTACTCATTCGTCGGCGATTCTGTCAACAAACCTTACAAAGGCCGGCACCGAGCGGCCGCCGTCCGGACCGGCATGACCGGCGGCCGCCTCGCGTCCCGCGGTCGCTTAGAGTGAGCCGATGGCCGCCCTGGACGAGATCCGCCGCAGTCGCTACGTCAGCCTCACGACGTACCGCCGGGACGGCACAGGAGTGGCCACGCCGGTCTGGCACGTCACGAACGACAAGGATGAATTGCTCGTGGTGTCCGACGCCGGCGCCTGGAAGGTCAAGCGGCTGCGCAACAACAGCAGCGTCGTGGTGACGATCTGCGACATCCGTGGCCGGATCACGCCCGGCGCGCCCAGCGCCCGGGGTACGGCCCGGGTGCTCGACGAGGCCGACACGCGGGCCGCGCGAAGGCTCCTGGCCCGCAAGTACCTCATGTCGCGGGTGGGCAACTGGTTCAGCAGGGTCCTGCGCCTGCGCCGGCGCCCGGTGGTCGCGATCGCGGTGACGTTCTGAGGAGTCGATACCCGGCATCCGGCCCCTAATCCGGATGCCCGAAGGGTGCCGGCCGAGCGATCATCGTAGGCGTGGTACGGCTCGCGCATGGCGTGGTGGTCGGGCGCGGCCGGAAGGCATGGGCGCCCGGCCCACGAGGCGTGCCCATCGACGCCGAGAAGCGGGAGCTGGAACCGGGAGCCGCCGTCGCCGTGGGTCCCGACGCGGCCGACGACGAGACCGTGCGGGTGTCCGTCGTGGAGCTGGCCCGCTTCGTGGCCCTGGGTGGCCTGCCCGCCGCCGGGGCCGGGGTGGATCTGGGCAACGGTTTCCGCAGCGCCCGGCTCGATGGTGCCGGGGGCGACCGCCGGGACGCGGTGCTGGCGGCGTTGCGCGTGCTGGGCGTGCGGGGCGCGGCTCGCATCGGCGACCGGGCCGGACTGATCGTGGCCCTGTTCGGGCCCGACGTGACCAAGCCGGTCGGGTCGGCCGCGGCCCGGGCGATCGGCGACGGGCGGTGGGCGGCCCTGCAGCTGGCCTCGGCGGCCAGCGACCTGCTCGGGCCGGAGCAACTGGAGAAGGTGCTCGCCCTGGCCAACATGGAGGGCGCCGAGTCCACAACGGACGGCATGGCCTCGGTGTTGGCCGAGCACCTCGGCCAGGTCCTCGCCCCGGTGCCGCGGCCGCGCCGCCTGACGCTTCTGCTGGACCTGTGGCGCGTGGTGATCGCGCACCGGGCCGTGCTCGCCCGGCTGGAACGGCTGCGCGAGATCCGGGGACGCCAGGACCGTTTCGTCGAGCTGCGTCGGCGGTACGAGCATCTGGTCGAGGACGAGATGGTGGGCGAACTGAGAACACGGCTCGGTCACGAGCCGACGGTGGGGGAGGCCGTCCGGTGGCTTCCCGACGGCCGGCAGATGCGCACCTGGCTCAGCCGGGCCATGCACGACGCGCTCGCCGCGACCGCGCTGCTGCGGGTCGCGATCGCGGTGGCCGAGGACGGCCCGGCCGACGGCCTGGCCCGCTGCCGGGGCCTCCTCGGCACGGCGTCGATGCTGCTGAGCGACGACGCGGCGCGGCGGGCCAACCGGCGCGTGCCGGGGCTGCTCGGCATCCCGGCCCGTCCCGGGTGCTACCTGCGCCAGATCGACGAGCGCCTCCGCGATCACGGCGATGCCGGGATCGATCTGTCCACAGTGGCTTTCGTGCGGCAACGGCTGGCCCGGGCCGGCGACTACGCCCGGGTGGTGCTCGACGCCGTACCGGAGCTGTTGTACCTGGACCATGTACGGGCCGCCGCCACCACATGGCGATGCGAGCACCTCCGCCAATGGCGCGGCGTGGCCGGGTACACCGACGTCCGGCCGCCAACCGCGTGGGAGCAGCCGACGCTGGCGACCGGGCCGACGCTGGCCCAGCGCCTGCGGGACTCCCCCGAGGCCGGGGCCGAGCAGGCGGAGTACCCGGGGGACCTGCTCTGGTACGCCGAGCTGGCCGACGCGCTGGCCCAGCTTCGTGGGCACCGCGCGGCCGTCGTGATCCACGACGAGGAGGTACCGGACGTCGACCACGACCCGGAGGAGGTCGACGACGAGCCGCTGCGTCCCCGGCCGGACTCGATCGAGCTGGCCGTGGCCGGCGCCGCCCAGCTCGTCTCGCTCGGCGCCGAGGTTCCGGCGCGGGCGCGCACCTGGGCCGAGCTGGTCGACGGGCTGCTCGCGGCGACCACCATCGCCGAGGCGATGACCGGCGGCTTCAAGGTTCCCGAGCCGCTGTCCGCCCGGGACGGGGTCGTCGTGCCGGGCACCGAAGCCCGGGTGGAGCTGGCCCGCGACCCGCAGAGGCTGGCCGAGTGGGCCCGGTACATGGGCAACTGCATCGCCGGGCCGTACTACCTCAAGGCCGCGCGGGAGGGCCGGTGCGTGCTCGTGGCGCTGCGCGACCCGGGCGGGCGCATCCTGGCCAACGTCGAGCTGGAGCCCGGCCGCGGCGGCTGGCACATCGGCCAGTTCAAGGCCCGGTTCAACAACGACCCGCCGGCCGATCTCGCCCGGCGGGTCCGGGCCTGGGTCGCCACGCTGCCCGCCGCCCACAGGCCGGCCACCAAGCCGGGCCGGCCGCATCTGCGCGGGCGGGTCGGCCACCATCGCGGGCAACTGCTGCGCGAGGTCGGCCCGCCGCTGCGCGAGCTGGCCGCGCGGGCCCTACAGCGGCGCGAGGTCGCCGGCGCCCTCGCCATCGTCGGCGGGGCCGGCATTCTCACCGGCGTCACCGCGCTGCGCCGGGCCTCCGGGCGCCGGCTCGAGGAGATCCTCCGGCAGCGCCTGGCCGACGATCCGGCCAACCTCGCGGCGCTGTGGCGGGCCACCGGGGTACGGCCGATGGCGATGGCCCTGTCCGGTCTCGACCCGGCCCTGCGCCAGCGGTACGCGCACCTGGAGCTGCTCACGTCGGACGGGCCGCTGCCGGTCGCCCCGGCCCGGCTGGCCCGCCTGCCCGAGGTGGCCGACGCCCGCACGGCCGATCTGGTCGGCCGCCGCCTGCGCGCCGCGATCGGCCGCCTGGCCCGCCACGACGATCCGGTCCTGGCCCCGGCGGTGGCCCGGCACGCCGACACCGGGATGCTGTGCGCGCTCCTGCTGGCCCTCTCCACCGCGCCTCAGGTCGGTCCGGAGGCGTTGACGCCGGTCACGACGGCGGGCTCGGCCAGCGTTCCCGGCTTTCCCGGTACCCGGCTCGACGACGCCGACGGGCCGTGGCAGCGGGCCCGGCCCGACGCCGCCGAGCTGGGCGGGGATCCTGAGTGGACACCGGAGCGGATCGTGCTGACCGTCCCCACCTCGTGGCTCGGCCCGGGCGGCTGGCGCGCCCTGTGGGCGCGGGCCGCGCGCGCCTCCCGCGCCCGGGCGAATTCGTGACTCGTCGGCCGGGCTTCACCAGGGCGAGGGCGGCGGCGGGGGTACGACCGGCGGGCGGTCGTCACAGGTGATCGTGTTGGGCAGCATCCACGGGACGAGCCAGCCATCGTTGTTACCGAGGTCGACCAGCGTGAACTCGGACCCGGCCGGCGTGAAGTGGAACGACCCGCAGTTGTTGACTCCGACGGCTCCGACGTTGCGGGCGTCGACGTTGGTGAAGGACGCGGATCCGGCCACCCGGGCGCTCACCACCGACGTACCCGTCCCGTCCACGCGGATGTCTCTGAACCCGACGTTCGTGATGGCGTACAGGTCCTTCACCGAGAATTCACTGACCAGCATGATGGCGTTGTAGGTGTTGTCGAGGAAGTGGTCGCCGACCACCTGGATGTCGGCCTCGATGCTGCGCTCCAGGGCGTAGATCCAGATGGCGCCCAGCCCGATGTTCCAGTTCAACTCGTACGGCCCGGCCCGCACCGTCGTGTTGTTCGCGATCAGCAGCCGTCCGGCGAACGGCTCGGCTCCGAAACGCGACCCGATCTGGATGCCGCTGCCCTCCCGGACCGGATCGGCGATGAGGTTGTTCGAGACCGTGAGGTCCGCGCCCCCGTAGAGGGCGATGCCGTTGGCCAGGGTCGGGGTCGCCACGGTGTTGTGGTCGAACGTGTTGTCGGCGTTCGCGACCCGGTCCGACCACATGGCCAACGCGTCGTCACCGGTGTTGCGTACGAAGGTGTCCCGAACCAGCGAGCCGGTCACGCCGGTGTGGAAGTTCAGCGCGTCGGCGATCTGGTCGACGATGATCGTATTGGTGACGCGGACGTCGCGCAGGGGCCCGTCCAACCAGATGCCGACCTTCGTGTGCCGGATGTGCAGGCCGTCGATGGTCGAGTCGCTCATCGCCCCGCCGATGCCGTTGACCTGGTCGGTGTCGATCCGCTCCCGGACGTCGCCCTCGATGGCGAACCCGGACAGGTGGACGTTCCGGCTGCCACCCTCGGCCGCCGCGCGACCGTAGAAGCCGACGCCGGTGTGGACCGAGCCGTCGGGCGCGGGCGAGCCGAGGACCACCTCGCGTCCCTTGATCATGGTGTACCAGGTGCCGGCGCCCTCGATCGTCACGTCGTCCACGATGATGTGCCGGTCGACCCGGTACACCCCCGGTGGAATGTAGACGCTCAGGTGGTGCCGTTTCGCGAACGCGATGGCCCGGTCGATCGCCGCGGCCGAGTCGCGCCGGCCGGCCGGGTCGGCCCCGAACGCCAGCACGTTGGCCGCCACGAGCCGCACCCGCGGCGGGCCGACCAGTTCGGAGTCGATCAGATCGATGACCGTCCACGCGGCGTTGCTCCCTTGTGGAACGGTGAGCCGGAGCCGGTCGCCCGCGCGGTAGGTCCGCCCCAGCCGGAGGCGCTGCTCGTCGTAGAAGTGCATGGGCCGGAATGGTCTGGCGAACGTCGGTGTCGGCGACGTGACCGCCGGCACGCAACCACACTCGGCGGTCCACCAGTCCGGGTGCAGGAGATCGGCGTTGGGGTCGTTCGTGAACGGGTACTGGTTGTAGAGCCACGCGTACCGCGACGTGAGCGGCATGGTTCGCGCCGGTCCGCCGTTGACGCTCACCCGCAACGGCGCGGTGATTCCACCACCGCCCGGGGCGTCGGGAACGCTGTAGCGCACGGTGATGGCGTTGGCCGGCGCCGGCAGCGTGAACTCCACGTGCTGGCCCGCAAGCAGCCGCACGGCGGTGCGGCCGGACGCCTCGGCCGCCAGCGTGTACGCCGTCCGATCTGGACCGATGATCGTGCCGTTGGTCGTCGCGTTCTCCGCCTCCTGCTCGAGGAAGGCCACGCGGGCGCCCCGCCCGGCCACGAGCGCCGGGTCGAGCCCGGCCCGGGTGACGACCGGCGCGGGCGGGCCGACCCGCTGGGCGCCCGCGGCGGACGGCGATGCGGCGACCACGACGGACAACACGGCGGCCACGGTCGACACGGCGAGGACGGCCGCCGCCGGTCGGGATGGGCCGGGCGACGCTGGGGTCGTGGACATCGAAGACTCACTTCCGTCGGGGCCTCGGTGAGGTCACACCATAGGAGCGGCCCAACGGCGACACAAGAGTTCTGTCAATGGTTTCCGATGATTCGTTACGATCTTGCAAGTGGATGTACCACTTCTTGCTAAGCAGAGCGGATGAACGCGCAAGGAGCCTACGGGCGGTGCGCGGCCGGACCGGTCGAGCCGCGCACGACGAGCTCGGGTTCGAAGAGCAGCTCGTCGGCGGCGACGACGACGCCTTCCATCTGGTTGACGAGTAGGGTGACGGCGGCCCGGCCCATCGCCTCGATGGGCTGCCGGACCGTGGTCAGCGGCGGTTCGGTGCAGTTCATGAAGGCGGAGTCGTCGTAGCCGACGACGGAGACATCACCCGGAACCGCGAGGCCGGCCCGGCGGGCGGCCCGGATCGCGCCCAGGGCCAGCGGGTCGCTGCCGCAGATGATCCCGGTGACACCGTGCTGCAGCATCCGGGTGGCCGCCGCATGGCCACCCTCGAGCGCGAACATGGCGTGCTCGACCAGCGGCGGGCCCGGCGTCCCGCCGCCCCGGCGCACCATCTCGGCGTACGCGGCCAGTTTCCGCTGCGACGGCACGTGGTCGGTCGGGCCGATGATCAGGCCGATCCGCTCGTGGCCCAGCGAGGCGAGATGGCCGTAGGCCTGTTCCACCGCGACCGCGTCATCCGTGGACACCTGCGGATAGCCCAGGCGTTGCACCGCGGCGTTGAACAGCACGACCGGGATCCGGCGCTGCAGCAGCCGCTCGTAGTGCGCGTGCGGCGCGTCCGCCTCGGCGTAGTGCCCGCCGGCGAAGACCACACCGGAGACGTGCTGGTCCAGGAGCATGTTGACGTAGTCCGATTCGGACAGACCACCGGCCGTGCGGGTACAGAGCACCGGGGTGAACCCGCGTTGGGCCAGCGCGCCACCGACCACTTCGGCCAGGGCCGGGAAGATGGGGTTCTGCAGCTCGGGCAGCACCAGCCCGATGAGGCGGGCCCGGACGCCCCGCAGCTGGGTCGGCCGCTCGTAGCCCAGCACGTCGAGCGCGGTCAGCACCGCCTCCCGGGTCGCGTCGGACACGCCGCTCTTGCCGTTGAGCACGCGGCTCACGGTCGCTTCGCTGACGCCGACCTTCTGAGCGACCTCCGCAAGTCTGCGTGTCGTTGTGCGCGTCATGGCCGCAAGGATAGGACACATCTTGGCAAGTGTTGTCGTTGCGGCTTGCGGGCCGCAGTCGCGGAGGGCCGAGATGCGGGGCACTTGAGGGGCTCTGTCCGCGCGTGTCCGGGTACCAAGTCGATTCTTTGCAGAAAAGAATCTACTCCTTGCTCAACTCCGTCCATCTCGCTACAGTGACTCCACTCGCGACCCCATACCAGATCCGTAACAGGCATCGCCGCGATGGGTGGCATCGCGGTCCCGGCAACCGATCATGAACTCTCGTTCCCGAAGGGAAGGCAGATGTCCGTACCGAAGCACCGGAGGGTCACGACGGTCGCGCTCGTGGCCGGCATCGGGCTGAGCCTCGCGGCCTGCTCCACCAAGGATGACGCGACCGAGCCTGGCGGCAAGGTCACGATCACGGTGGACTGCCAGCCGGTGGGCGCCCAGGCCGAGCTGTTGAGGGACTGGAACGCCGATGTGGTCGCGTTCCAGAACGCGAACCCCAACATTACGATCAAGAGCGTCTCGGTCGGCGCCCAGTGCAACAACCCACCCGACTTCACCGCCCGGCTGCAGGGCGGCACCGTGACCGACATCTTCTACGGGTACATGACCGACCGGCAACAGGTCATCGACTCCGGGCAGGCGATGGACATCACGCAGTACGTCACCAAGGACACGGTCCCGACCTGGGACAGCATCGACGCCGGCGCGAAGGCCGCGTTCACCGACGGCGGCAAGGTCTGGGGGATCCCGACCAAGAACTACTCGATGGGCCTGGTCTACAACAAGAACCTGTTCGCCCAGGCCGGCCTGGACGCCAAGAATCCGCCGAAGACCTGGGCCGAGGTCCGGACGGCGGCCAAGAAGATCGCGGCGCTGGGCAACGGCATCGCCGGCTACGCCGAGTACAGCGCGGGCAACACCGGCGGTTGGCACTTCACGGCCGAGTTGTACGCCATGGGCGGGCAGATGGTCACGCCCGACGGCAAGAAGGCCGACTTCAACAACGCCATGGGCCGTCAGGTGCTGCAGAACCTCAAGGACATGCGGTACGGCGACAACAGCATGGGCGCCAAGCAGCTGCTGCAGTGGGCCGACCTGCTCACCAACGCGGGGGCCGGCAAGGTGGGTATGTTCGTTGGGGCGCCGGACACCACCACGGCGATCGTCACGCAGTTCCAGGGCAAGTACCAGGACTGGGCCATGGCGCCGATGCCGGGCCAGGACGGTACCGGCAAGGCGACGCTCGGCGGCGGCGAGGGGTACTTCTTCAAGAAGGGTCTCACCGCGGATCAGGTCAAGGCCGGCCTGGCCTGGTTGGCCTTCGAGAAGCTCACCCCCGGCAAGGGCCAGTTCGACTACGTCCGGGCCAAGCCGGAGAACCAGCCGGTCGGCCTGCCGCAGCCCCAGCTGTTCACGGTCGGCAGCGCCGCCCACAAGCAGGACCTCGAGCTGCGCAAGGCCAACGCGAACATCAACGTCGAGGACTTCGCCCCCTTCGAGAACAACCCGGTGCCCATCAGGTTCGAGCCGCCCAACGCGCAGGCGATCTACGCCGTCCTCGACGCCGCCATGTCGGCCGTGTTGACGGACCCGACCGCGAACATCGACCAGTTGCTCAAGACGGCCGAGGACAAGGTGAACCAGGTGCTCACGACCAACGGATGACGACCCGGACGGGGGTCGGCGGCCCCCGTCCCACCCAGCCGCATCGGAGCAGTCATGGCCATCCTCACGACGACCGCCCGGGAGGCGGGTCCGGCCGTACCCGGCCGGCCCGCCGGGCCACGGCGGTACTCGGTGCGCCGCCGGCGCGTGGGGGAGAACCTGACCGGCCACGCGTTCCTGTTCGGCGCGGTGCTGTGCTTCGCGTTCTTCGCCTGGTACCCGATGATCCGCGGCGTGATCATGAGCTTCCAGCGGACGCGGCGCGGCGAGACCACGTGGGTGGGCTGGGACAACTACCAGCGCATCGTCGACGATCCGGCGTTCGCGACGGCCTGGAAGAACACGCTGTACTTCACCGTCCTGGCGCTCATCATCGGGTACGCCGTGCCGTTCTTCGTGGCGGTACTGCTCAACGAGTTCCGCCACGCCAAGGGCTACCTGCGGGTGCTGGTCTACCTGCCGGTGATGTTGCCCCCGGCGTCCGCGCTGTTCCTGTTCAAGTACTACGCGTACGACCCCAGCGACGCCGGGCTGTTCAACGCCATTCTCAAGGGACTGCACCTGCCCACGTCCCAGTGGATGCAGTCCACCACGATGACCATGCCGGCGATGGTGCTCGCGTCGACGTGGATGAACATGGGCGGCGCGGTGCTCATCTATCTGGCCGCCCTGCAGAACATCCCCGGTGACCTGTACGAGGCGGCCGAGCTCGACGGCGCCGGAATCTGGAAGCGCATCCGGCACGTGACCATCCCCCAGACCCGACTGATCCTCTCGCTCATGGCGATGCTGCAGATCGTGGCGACCATGCAGCTGTTCATCGAGCCGCTCATCCTGGCCAACGGCGCCGGGGCCCAGGACTCGGCGCTGTCGGTGGCCTACCTCATCTACCAGCACGGCTTCTTCCAGAACGATCTCAACGGGGCCGCGGCACTCGGAGTCATCATGCTCGCGGTGCTCGGCGGGTTCTCGGCCGTCTACGTGCGGCTGTTCTCCAAATAGGACGGGGCGGACGATGGCCACCTACGAGACGCGCACCCTGATCTCGCGGGCCCAGATGACCCGCGGGCGCGGGCGGTTCATCTACTGGGCCCTGCTCGTCACTGTCGTGCTGGTGTTCACCGCGGTCTTCATCGGCCCGCTCTACTGGATGGTGACCGGCGCCCTGAAGTCCGGGCAGGAGATCGCCCAGACGCCGCCCACCCTGTTCCCGAAGGATCCGCAGCCGGCCAACTACACCGACGCGTGGAACCGGCTGAACCTGGCCAAGCTGCTGTTCAACACGTTCTACTACGCGTTCGGGGCGCTGCTGTTCCAGCTCGTGCTCGACACGGCGGCCGCGTACGCCCTGTCCAAACTGCGGCCCGCGCTCGGCAATCTCATCCTGGGCCTGATGCTGTCGACCCTGATGATCCCGGCGATGGTCCTGATCATCCCCCAGTACGTGACGGTCATCGACCTGCCGCTGCTCAACCTCAACCTGCTCGACTCGCCGTTCGCGATCTGGCTGCCGGCCGTGGCCAACGCGTTCAACATCTTCCTGCTCAAGCGCTTCTTCGACTCCATACCCGAGGATCTGCTGGCCGCGGCCACCATCGACGGCGCGGGTCCGCTACGGACACTGTGGTCGATCATCCTGCCGATCTCACGCCCGATCCTGGGGGTGGTGTCCATCTTCGCGGTGACCGCCGTGTGGAAGGACTTTCTCTGGCCGAAGTTGGTCATGCCGTCACCGGAGACGCGCACGGTCAGCGTCGGCATCTACGCGTTCGCCGGCGGCACGCCGATGAACGTCGTGGTCGCGGCGGCGGTGATCGCCGCCATCCCCACCATCGTCTTCTTCCTCATCTTCCAGCGCAGCATCATGTCCGGTCTGACCACCGGCAGCCTCAAGGGATAGCGCGCGATCGGCCCGGTGCCGCCGGCGCGTTCCACCTCCACCCCCGGCGTGGGTGGAGCCATGCCAAGAACCGACCAGTACGTACCAGGAAGCAGGTATCAGTCGTGGGCCCCATCGAACCGTCGACCGACCCGTGGTGGCGCTCCGCGGTGATCTACCAGATCTACCCGCGCAGCTTCGCCGACAGCAACGGCGACGGCGTCGGCGACCTCGGCGGCGTACGGGCCCACCTCGACCACCTGGCCGACCTGGGCATCGACGCGGTGTGGTTCAACCCCTGGTACGCCTCGCCCCAGGCCGACGCCGGCTACGACGTCGCCGACTACCGCGCCATCGACCCCGTCTTCGGCACGCTGGCCGAGGCCGAGGAGCTCATCGCCGACGCGCACGCCCGGGGCATCCGCATCATCGTCGACGTGGTCCCGAACCACTGCTCGGACGCGCACCCGTGGTTCCGGGAGGCGGTGGCGACCGGGCCCGGCTCGGCGGCCCGTGAGCTGTTCTGGTTCCGGCCCGGCCGGGGCGAGCACGGCGAGCTGCCGCCCAACGGGTGGCAGTCCATCTTCGGCGGTCCGGCCTGGACCCGGACCAACAATCCGGACGGCACGCCCGGCGAGTGGTATCTGCACCTGTTCGCGGCCGAGCAGCCCGACCTCAACTGGGACAACCCGAAGGTCCGCGAGGAGTTCGAGAGCGTCCTGCGATTCTGGTTCGACCGGGGGGCGGACGGCGTCCGCGTCGACTCGGCCGCCCTGCTGGTGAAGGACCGCGACCTGGTCGACTTCGACCCGGACGAGCCACCGGTCCCGCATCCGTACACCGATCGGGACGCGGTCCACGAGATCTACCGCTCGTGGCGCGCGATCGCCGACGGCTACCCGCGCCCCCGGGCGCTCATCGGCGAGGTGTGGCTGCCCGACCCCGACCGGTTCGCCGCCTACCTCCGCCCCGACGAGTTCCACGCGGCGTTCAACTTCGCCTTCCTCGGATGCCCCTGGGACGCGACGGCCCTGCGCCGGGTGGTGGACGAGACCCTGGCCATGCACGCCAAGGTGGGCGCGGCGGCGAGCTGGGTACTGTCCAATCACGACGTTCCCCGCCACGTGACCCGCTACGGCCGCGCCGACACGTCGTTCTCGCTCGACCACCGCCAGCTGGGCACGAGGACCGACCGGGCGCTGGGCCGGCGCCGGGCCCGGGCCGCCCTGTTGCTCAACCTGGCCCTGCCCGGCTCGGTCTACCTGTACCAGGGCGAGGAGCTGGGCCTGGAGGAGGTCGAGGACATCCCCGACGCCCTGCGCCAGGACCCGATGTTCCGGCGGACCGACGGCCGCAACCTCGGCCGCGACGGGTGCCGCGTACCGATCCCGTGGTCGGGCGACGCGCCGCCGTTCGGGTTCAGCCCGCCCGACGCGACGGCGGCGCCGTGGCTGCCGCAGCCGGCGGCGTGGCGTGATCGCACCGTGGCCGCGCAGACCGGTCAGCCGGACTCCATGCTCGAGCTGTACCGCCGCGCCCTGGCGTGCCGGCGCCGGCAACCGGACCTCGGCGACGGTCCCTTCGCGTGGCTGTCCGCGCCGGAGTCCGTGCTCGCGTTCGGCCGCGGCCGGATCGCCTGCGTGGTCAACCTCTCCCAACGTCCGGTCGACCCGCGTGCGGTGGAGCCCCGGCTCACCGGCGCGGTCGTCCTGGCCAGCGGCCCGCTGGACGGCGACCGCCTGCCTCCCGACACCGCCGTCTGGATGCTGCCCGACTGAGGCGCGCCCCCGTCCCCTGGCCCGTCGAAACCAGCCCTCCGTCCCGACGAGAGCCCGAGGTACGCGATGCAGAGCAACGTTGATCAACTCGCAAGCTCGTTGAAGCGCAAGCACGTGACCCGACTGGCGGCGCTGACCCTCACGGCCGGCATCGTCCTCACCGCCGCATCGACCACCCCGGCCAGCGCGGCCGGCGGCCCGAATCTCGCCGCCGGCCGGCCGGCCTCCGCCAGCAGCGTCAACGGGCCGTACGGGGCGGCCAACACCACCGACGGCAACACCGCCACCTACTGGGAGAGCGCCAACAACGCATTCCCGCAATGGGTTCAGGTCGACCTCGGCGCCCCCGTCGCCATCGACCAGGTCGTCCTGAAGCTGCCGCCACAGTGGGAACCGCGCACGCAGACGCTGTCCGTGCAGGGCAGCCCGGACGGCTCGGCGTTCTCCACGCTGGCCGTCCCGGCCGGTCGCGCCTTCGACCCGGCCACCGGCAACACGGTCACCATCGCCTTCGGTGCGGTCACGACGCGGTTCGTCCGGGTCACCGTCACGGCCAACACCGGTTGGCCAGCCGCCCAGCTCGCCGAGTTCGGCATCTTCGGCGCGGGCCAGTCGTCGACCAACCTGGCCCAGGGACGGACGATGAGTGCCAGCAGCTCCGTGGCCCCGTACGCGCCGGCCAACGCGAACGACGCCAACCAGGCGTCGTACTGGGAGAGCGCCAGCAACGCGTTCCCGCAATGGATCCAGGTCGACCTCGGCGCCGGCGTGGGCGTGAGCCGGCTCGTGCTGAGGCTGCCCACCGGGTGGGGTGCGCGAACCCAGACGCTGACGGTGCAGGGCAGCGGCGACGGCGCGACATTCGCCACCCTGGTCGGGTCGGCAGGGTACGCGTTCAGCCCGGGCAGCGCCAACACCGTGACCATCACGTTCGGCACGGCCACGACGCGGTACGTGCGGCTGACGTTCACGGCCAACACCGGGTGGCCGGCCGGCCAGCTGGCCGAGCTCGAGGTGTACGGTCCGGCCACCGGTGACACCCAGCCCCCGTCGGCGCCGACCAACCTCGCCTTGACCCAGCCGGCGTCCGGGCAGATCCGCCTGACCTGGACCGCGTCGACCGACAACGTCGGTGTCACCGGCTACGACATCTACGCCAACGGCTCGCTGCGCACGAGCGTGGGCAACGTGCTGGCCTACACCGACACCCAGCCCGACAGCGCGACCGTGTCGTACTTCGTCCGCGCCCACGACGCCGCCGGCAACCAGTCGGGCAACAGCAACACGGTCACCCGGACCGGCCAGACCGGCGACACCCAGGCGCCGACCGCGCCGACCAACCTGTCGCTTACCGAGCCCGCCCCCGGGCAGATCCGACTCACCTGGACCGCGTCGACCGACAACGTGGGCGTCACCGGCTACGACGTGTACGCCAACGGCGGCCTGCGGGCCAGCGTCGGTGGCACCACCCTGACCTACACCGACACCCAGCCGGCCACGGCCACGGTGTCCTATGTGGTCCGGGCCCGGGATGCCGCCGGCAATCAGTCGGCCGACAGCAACACGGTGACCCGGACCGGCGGCGGCCCCGGCGCCAACCTGGCCGTCGGTAAGCCGATCACCGCGTCCGGGTTCGTCCACACCTTCGTCGCCACCAACGCGAACGACAACAACGTGGCGACATACTGGGAGGCCAACTCGGGGGCGTTCCCCAACACGCTGACCGTCCAGCTGGGCGCCAACGCCGTGGTGAACCAGGTCGTCCTGCGCCTGGATCCCGACCCGGCCTGGGGCACCCGCACGCAGAACATCCAGGTGCTCGGCCGCGGGCAGGGCGCGGGCGGCTTCACCAGCCTGGTCGGGGCGACCAGCTACACGTTCAACCCGGCCAGCGGCAACGCGGTGACCATACCGGTCGGCGCCACCGTGGCCGATATCCGGCTGGTGGTCAACTCGAACACCGGCGCCCCCGGCGGGCAGGTGGCCGAGTTCCAGGTCATGGGCTCGCCGGCGCCCAATCCGGACCTGACCGTGACCGCGGTGTCGTGGAGCCCTTCCTCGCCCGTGGAGACCGACCCGGTGACGCTGTCGGCCACGGTGCGCAACGCCGGCACCGCCGCGTCGGCCGCGACCGACGTGGGGCTCTACCTCGGCACCGCCAAGGTCGGCACGGCCACCGTGGGCGGGCTGGCCGCCGGAGCGAGCGCCACCGTGTCGGCCAACGTCGGCCCCCGCAACGCGGGAACGTACCCGGTGACGGGCAAGGTCGACGAGAACAACGCCGTGATCGAGCTCAACGAGCAGAACAACTCGAACACCTCCGCCGGCTCGCTCGTGGTCGCTCCGGTCGCCAGCTCGGACCTGGTCGCCGGATCGGTCGCCTGGTCACCCAACAACCCTCCGGCCGGCGCCACCGTGACATTCTCGGTGGCCATCCGCAACCAGGGCACGGTCGCGTCGGCCGGCGGCTCCCACGGCATCACGCTGACCGTGCTCAACGACGCCGGGGCGACGGTGCGCACGCTCACCGGCTCGTTCAGCGGCACGATCGCGGCCGGTGCGACCAGCCCGGCCGTCAACCTCGGCACCTGGACGGCCACCAACGGGCGGTACACGGTCCGGGTCGCGATCGCGGTCGACGCCAACGAGTTGCCGGTCAAGCAGGCCAACAACTCGTCCGACCGGCCGCTGTTCGTGGGCCGCGGCGCCAACCTGCCCTACGACATGTATGAGGCCGAGGACGGCGTGACCGGCGGTGGGGCCGTCGTCGTCGGTCCGAACCGGACGGTCGGCGACCTGGCCGGCGAGGCGTCGGGCCGGCGGGCCGTCACGCTCAACACCACGGGCGCGTTCGTGGAGTTCACCACGAAGGCGGCCACCAACACGCTCCTGACCCGGTTCTCCATTCCCGACGCGGCCGGCGGCGGTGGCCTCACCTCGACCCTCAACGTCTACGTGAACGGCACGTTCCACAAGGCCATCCCGCTGACATCGCGGTACGCCTGGCTCTACGGCGCCGAGGCCAGTCCGGGCAACTCGCCGGGCTCGGGCCCGCCGCGCCACATCTACGACGAGGCGAACATCTTCCTCAACTCGACGGTGCCGGGCGGCAGCCGGATCCGGCTGCAGAAGGACGCCGCCAACGGCACCACGTACGCGATCGACTTCATCAACCTCGAGCAGGTTTCGCCGATCGCCAACCCGGACCCGGCCCGCTACGTGGTGCCCACCGGTCTCACCCACCAGGATGTCCAGAACGCGCTGGACCGCGTGCGGATGGACACCACCGGCAACCTGGTCGGCGTGTACCTGCCGCCGGGCGACTACGCCACCGCGCAGAAGTTCCAGGTGTATCTCAAGCCGATCCGCGTGATCGGCGCCGGGCCCTGGTACACGAGGTTCGTGGCTCCGTCCAATCAGGACAACACGGACGTCGGGTTCCGTGTCGAGGGCACGGCCAACGGCTCGGTGTTCGCCAACTTCGCGTACTTCGGCAACTACACCTCGCGCATCGACGGGCCCGGCAAGGTGTTCGATCTGTCCGGCGCGGCCGGCATGACGTTCGACAACATCTGGGCCGAACACATGGTCTGCCTGTACTGGGGGGCCAACACGGACAACATGACCATCCGCAACTCGCGGATGCGCAACCTTTTCGCCGATGGCCTCAACATGACCAACGGCAGCACCGGCAACCTGGTCACCAACAACGAGGCCCGGGCGACCGGCGACGACAGCTTCGCCCTGTTCAACGCCCAGGACGCCGGCGGCGGCGACAACCGCGACAACGTGTACGAGAACCTCACCTCGACGCTGACGTGGCGGGCCGCCGGCGTGGCCGTCTACGGCGGCCTGGCCAACACGTTCCGCAACATCTACGTGGCCGACACGCTGGTCTACGCCGGGATCACGATCAGCTCGCTGGACTTCGGCATCCCGATGAACGGGTTCGGGGCCAGCCCTCCGACCCGGTTCGAAAACATCTCCCTCGTCCGGACCGGCGGGCACTTCTGGGGAGCCCAGACGTTCCCCGCCATCTGGCTGTTCTCGGCGTCGAAGACCTTCCAGGGGATCCGCGTATCCGATGTGGACATCGTGGATCCCACGTACCACGGCATCATGTTCCAGACCAACTACGTCGGGTCGTCGCCCCAGAACCCGGTCACGGACACGATCTTCACCAACATCTCCATCTCGGGCGCCCAGCGCAGCGGCGACGCCTTCGACGCCAAGTCGGGGTTCGCCATCTGGGCCAACGAGATGCCGGAGGCCGGGCAGGGTCCGGCCGTCGGCTCGGCCACCTTCAACACGCTGCGGCTGAGCAACAACGCCATCAACATCCGTAACACCACATCGACGTTCACCATCACCGTCAACCCCTGAAACGTGCGCGGGCCGGGGCCCCCCCCAACCCCCGGCGTCGGTGGGGGCCCCGTCCTCGTGAGAGCAACCGAGGACACGCGCCGCCGATCCTCCGCGTCGTATCATGCGGTGAAAGCGCTGACGGGAGACGGATGGGCGTGGACGACGAGGCGACGGCGCGGCTCGTCATCATCGACGAGGGCAGCCTGTCGAAGACGGTCGACGCCGTGGCCGCGCTGGCCTGGGATGGTGGATCGCTGCCGGCGACGCAGCGCCGACGCGTGGCCCGCTGGCTGGCCGGCCGCCAGGGACTGCCCGGCGCCTACGCCGATACCTTCGCCGGCTTCGCGGACGAGCTCGAGCGGGGCATCGTCGTCTTCACGGGCGAGCGGATCACCTCGGCCTCGGCCAAGCACATCCTCGGCGAGGAGACCAGCCGCGTGCTGCGCCAGCTCGACGTCACCGATCCCGACGCCCAGCGCGCGCTCGACGGCGCGAGCGCGGGCCTGATGAGCTGCCTCGAGCGGGCGGCCCGCGATCCGCGTCACACGAACCCCGGCAAGTACTGCTGCGGCAAATGCACGGTCGGCCTCTGGCGCAACCTGCAGGCGGGCAACCTCGACCGTCATGAGGAACGCCTGAGCCAGGGCATCGGCGACCTCCGGCGCCGCCGCAAGGGCGAACACGAATGGCAGGCCTACCCCTTCTGGTACACGGTCCTCGCCCTGACCGACGTGGATCTGCCCGAGGCCCGGCAAGAGCTCACCTACGCCGCCCCGGGGCTCGAGCCGGTCGCCGGCCGGCGCCGGCCCACGACCGTGTACGCCCAGCGCCGCCAGGACCTCGCCCGCAGGGCGCTGGCGCGGATATAGCCGCCGCATCACCGACCTGGCTGGCGTGTCAGTGACCGCGGTCACGGTCCGGAACGCGGCTCCAGCACCACGATGGCGGTTTCCGACGACCGCAACGCGGCGTAGGCGTCCAGGTTCGGCTCGATCTCGCGCCATCGCGACCACAGGCGGGCCCGCTCGTCGCCCACGGCCGCGCGGGCCCGCACCGGGCGTGATCCGTCGGCCAGCGCCACGGTGGCGTCGGGGTGGGCCTGGAGGTTGAGCCACCACGCGGGCTCGCCGCTGGCCCAGCCGTTCATGGCCATCGTCACGAGGTTGGCGCCATCGTCGACATAACCGAGGATGACGCCGCGTTCGCGGCCGGAGCGGCGGCCGACCGTCATCAGGCGCAGGGTACCCCACCGCTGTTCCCTGGCCCGCCACAATCCGAGCCGGCCCAGCGTCATCCGGTACACGGCGCGATGCACCGACCACGCCGCCCGGACGAACCAGCGCGGCGGCACGCGTGGCCGGCCATCGCGTCCAGGCGGCATGGGAAGCCTCTCGGTCGTGGTCGGCCCCCATGATCGCGTATCGGGCGGGCCGGCCGCCAGTGGTCGTCGCGCACCGAGGCTTTGAACGAAACGGCCATGTGTGTTGGCGCGGCGCGCCGGAGTTTGGCACCGTTGTCGGTGACGACCGGGAATCCTGGCCGGCGGCCGAGGAGCAGGGGGATCGATGTCGACAACGGACTCCGCCCTCGGCACGCAGAGTTATCGGGAGCGGTTACCCGGGCCGGGACTTGCCCGTCACGTTACGTGTCTGTGGGTTCAACGCGTGGCGTCCGGTCGCGAGGCGTACAGGCACCGCACCGTTCCCAATGGAGGCGTCGAGATCGTCTGTGACCTCGGCACGGGTGTCGCCCGGGTGGTGGGACCCCGGCGGGGGGCGGTCGTGGAGCGACTGGCACCGGGTTCCACAGTGATCGGTGCCCGGCTGCGGGCCGGCGCGGCGCCGTCGATACTCGGGCCAGCCGCCCTCCATCTCGTGGATCTCGAAGTGGATCTGGACGCCCTGTGGGGGGCCGCCGCGGTCGGACTCGGGGAGAGGCTCGCCGAGGCCGGCCTCCCGGCGGCCGTCCTGCTGCTGGAGAAGGAGATCGCCGCGCGGTCCGCGACCGCACCCGATCTCGACCCGGTTGTGGCCGAGGCGGTACGCCGGCTGCGGCCGTGGTCGGGCGAGGGTGTGAATGAGGCGGCGGCCGGCCTGTACATCTCGCCCCGCCAGCTGCGCCGGCGCTGCCTCACCGCGCTGGGGTACGGCCCCAAGGCGTTCCAACGGATCCTGCGGTTTCAGGGCTTCCTCGCGCTGTGTCACAAGCGCGATGGCGACGGCATCGGGCTGGCCCGGCTCGCGGCGGTGGCCGGCTACGCCGATCAGGCCCACCTGACCCGGGAGTGTGCCAGGCTCACCGGCCTCACCCCGGGGGCCTTCCTCGAAGAGACAGGTCGAAGCTGCGGCACCACCCACGACCACACGGCGTCGTTCGCTCCCCTGCTCCGGGCTCTGGGTACCCGGCCCCATCGGGGGCGCCCGGTGGCGCGGGTGTGACGCGGTCGAGGACGTCCGGTTCGTTCAAGAGACATCCAGGGGTAGGCCCATAGCGTCGCCACATGGTTGTGGCAACGCGCGGGACAGTCCCCCCATTGTGGATCCTGGCCGTCACGAACGCGGCCGGCAGCGTGGGGCTGGCCGCCGGCGGCACCGCCGGTCCGCTCCTGGCGGCCGAGATGAGGGGTACCGCGGCGGCGGCCGGGCTCCCGATCGGCGTGCTGGTCGCCGGCTCGGGGGCGGCCGCGCTGACGATGTCCTGGCTGGGGGCCCGGCGGCGGCGGACGTCCGGTCTCGCCCTCGGCTACGCCATCGGCGCCCTGGGCGCGGTGGTCGTCATCGCGGGCGCGGTGGCTGGCGGTCTCGGCACGGTGCTGGCCGGCTGCTTCCTTCTCGGTGCGGCCAACGCCGCGGTATTCCTGACCCGCTACGCCGCGGCCGAGCTCGTCGCCCCCTCGGTCCGCGGGCGGGCGCTGGCCACCGTGCTCTTCGCGATGACCATCGGCGCCGTCGCCAGCCCGAACCTGCTGGGGCCCGCCGGCCGGCTGGCCGGCGGGCTGCGGTTGCCCGCCCTCACCGGGCTGTTCGTCATCGCGGCCGTGATCTTCGTCGGGACGGCGCTGGTGCTCGCCTTCTGTTCGCGCGGACCCGCGCCGGCCGGGCGGCCGGAACCACCGGGGGACGCGGACGGGCCCATGGGGGCCGCCGTGTTCGCGGCGCTGCGCCAACCGCCGGTCCGGACCGCCCTGATCGTCCTGGCCACGGCCAACCTCGGGATGGTCGCGATCATGGCGGTCGTTCCCGTCCATCTGCTCGCGCACGGCCTCGATCTCGGCCGCGTCGGGCTCATCGTCAGCGTCCATGTCGCCGCGATGTTCGCTCCGTCCTGGGTGATGGGCTGGCTCGCCGATCGGGCCGGCAGCGGCACGGTGGCCGCGCTCGGCACGGTCGGACTGGTCGTCGCCGGCGGTGCCGGCATGGTCCTGGACCTGTCCCGAGGGGCCGCGGTCCTGCTCTTCCTGACCGTCGTCGGCGTCGCCTGGAACGCGGCGGTGGTCGGCGGCAGTGCGCTGCTGGCCTCCGAGGTACCGGCGCGGGTGCGTCGGCACAGCGAGGGACTCGGGGAGACCGCGATGGGCCTCGCGGCCGCCGTGACCGCGCCGAGCGCGGGGCTTCTCACCGCCCGGGCCGGCCTCGGCGCCCTCGGCGCGGCCGTGATCCTGGCCACCGTCCCCGCCCTGGCCGCCCTGGCCGCGGTGGCCCGGGTCAGGAGCGTGTCCACCGGTGCGGGGCCCTAGACATCGGTACGACGTACGGCATCTGCGTCGCCTGAGCCTGTTTGTGCGGCGATCGCGATCCTCCGACAGATCCTGCAGCAGAACTCAACAACCTGCCGGACGACCGCGATCACCTGCGTCGGGTCCGCCGTCTGGTCGGGCCAGGCGGTCCGAACCGGCGGGCCGACCTGTCGGTTCAGCTCGGCGTCAGGGCGGTTTCAGCGCCGGCCCGAAACTGCTGCCATGCGGCTATCAGCACCGACGGACGTGACCCATGGAACAGCCCGCCTCATCCGGTACGGCCGAGGCTGGCGGATGCAGCTCGGCCCGCGGGCAATCCTGGTCGACCACCGGGTCGGCATGTTCCACCTGGCGGTCCTGATCGCGAACCCGGGCGTCGAGATAGCGGCGGCCGACCTCGTGGCCGGCCTGGGCGTCGTCGCCCGGGCGATCGGCGACCACGCGATGTCGCGGCAAACGGTCCTCGACCCCACCGCGTTCCGGCAGTACCGGCAACGGCTCGCCCAGCTGAGCGACTCGTCCGACGACTCCGGGTCCGACGAGCGTGACTGGTTGCTGGCCGAGCTGAGCGTCAACACCGCACCCCTGGGGCGGGCCCGGGCGTTCGCCGACAACGCCGAGCGCGCGCGTCTGGCCGTCGGTCGAGCGATCCGACGGGCGGTGGACATTGTCGATCGGGCCGACCCGGAGATCGGTACCCATCTGCGGGAAACCGTGTACACCGGCGTACGGTGCTGGTACCGCCCGTTCTGAGCCTTCCGCCGGTCGTGGGAACCACTCCGCCGGTGAGCGGCGCCCTACGTTGCCGCGCAGCCGAGGGTGGGTGCCGTCGCGCCGCCGCCGTTGGCGACGTACCCGAACGTGCGGCTGCCGCCGGCGGCGATGGTCCCGTTGTAGGACGCGTTGCGCACCGGCACGGTGCCGGTCGTACCGCTGTTGACGCCGTCCCAGAGGTTGACGATCGACTGCCCGGCCGCGAGTCCGAGGGAGACGGTCCAGCCGTTGATGCTCGTCGTACCGCTATTGCCCACGGTCACCTCGGCCTGGAAGCCCCCGGGCCACGAGTTGACCAGGCGATAGGAGGCGGTGCAGGTTCGTCCACCGCTCGGCGTGGTCGGCCGGGTCGAGGTGGTCGCGGGACGGGTGGTGGTCGTCCCGGGCCGCGTCGTCGTGGTGGTGGTGGTGGTGGTGCCGGTGGTGCCGATGCTTCCGGGTACGGACCGCAGCGCGGCGTACCAGGTGGCGGCCATCTTGTCGTAGCCGCCGGCCGTCGGGTGGACCCCGTCGATCAGGTCGGCCGTGGTCAGGGCGCTGTGCATGTCGACGAGATGCACCCGCCGGCCGGCGTTGACCTTGCTCTGCACGATCCCGGGGATGGCCGCGTTGAAGGTGCGGGCCGCGCTGTCCTGACTCGGGTTGGCCAGCGGGATGATCTGCGCCACGAACACGTCGGCGGCCGGCGCCAGGTTGGTGATGCGGTCGATCAATGTGGACAGTCGGTTGGGTGCGGTGCTCAGGTTGAAGTTCTGCAGCACATCGTTGGTGCCGATGTGCAGCAACACCGTGCGGGGCGTGAAGGTCTGCATCCAGCCGACGATGTTCGCGTCGATCTGGTCGATCCGCCAGCCGGGGTGCCCCTCATGGTCGTGGTCGCCGAGATTGGCCGGCCCGTTGAACTGGGATCCCACGAAGTCGACCCGGAACCCACCGTTGACGACGCGTTGCCACAGGCCGATCCGGTAGCCGCCCGGCACCTGGGTGCCGTCCGTGATCGAGTCGCCGAGCGGCATGACCCGTACCCCGCCGTTGGACTCGGCCTGGGCGGTTCCCACCGCGGCGACCGCGCCACCGACCAGGATCGTGGCGGTCAGGGCGAGGCCCACCATCCGTCCGCGCATGGACTTCATCTCGAGCACCTCCGGGGCAGCGTGAGCGCTCACAATCGAGGTCGTCAATATAGATGCTCGCCAAACGTTTCGCAATCGTCACCGAATCGTTTCGGCCGGAGGCCAGCGGTGGTGGCGCCCGGCTCCCGGTGGCCGGCTCAGCCCGAGGCGGGAGGCGCGGTGCTGCCCCGCACCACCAGCGTGGTCGGCAACTCGATCCGCGTGTGCGCGGGCGTCTGTCCGGCGATGAGCGTGAGCAGCAGGCTGGCCGCCGCCGCCCCCATCTCGCGGAAGGGTTGGCGCACCGTGGTCATGGGCGGGCCACACCAGTTCGTCACGCCGACGCCGTCGAAGCCGACCACGCTGACGTCGTCGGGGATGCGCAGGCCGGCGAGGCGGGCGGCCTCGTAGAGACCGAGAGCCTGCAGGTCGTTGCCACACAGCACCGCGGTCGGCCGGTCGGAGCGGCCCAGCAGTTCACCGCCCAGCGTCAGGCCGTCCTCGAAGAAGAACCGGCCGGTCCGGACCAGCCGCGGGTCGACCGGTACCCCCGCGGTCTCCATGGCCGCGCGGCAGGCCTCCAGCCGCTCTCGCGCGCACAGGAAGCTGTCCGGCCCGCCGATCACGCCGATGCGCCGGTGGCCCAGGTTGAGCAGGTGGCGGGTGGCCGCGACCGCACCGCTCCAGTTCGCCGCGCCGACCGAGGCCATCTCGTGGTCGGGCTGGCCGGTAGGGTCCAAGGCCACCAAGGGGATCCGGCTGGCCGACAACTGGGCCAGCTGATCCGAGGTGAAGTGCGGGTGGGTCGCGATGACACCGATCGGCCGGCGGGCCAGCAGGTAATCGGTCCAGGACCGGTCCGGCCAGGCGCAGGCGAGCACATCGATGAACCCGACGCTCAGGTCGTGATCCTTGAGGACCTCCTGCACGCCGCGCATCATCTCGATCGCGATGTCGCTGAGCAGGTGGTAGAAGACCACCTCGACGCCGGGGGACGGCGCGACCATGGCCGGCCGTCGATACCCGTGCTCACGTAGCAGATCCTCGATCCGCCGGCGCGTGTCGGTGGCCACGCCGGACCGGCCGTTGAGCACCCGCGACACGGTGGGAGGGGAGACGCCGGCCAGCCGGGCGATGTTCGCCACCGTCAGCTCGCCCCGCCGGCGCCCACGGCCCGCCGAGCCGCGGGCATCCGTGACCCGAACGCCGTATCGAGGCTCCACCTATGCCCCCTCCACGCCGAGCTGGGCCGCCGCCATGGCATGGAACGTTTCACGCGGTGTCGGCCGCCTCGGCTGAGGCGAGCCTACGCGGCGCAGCGATTTATCGAAACGTTTTGGTTGATCCGTCGACCGGTTTCTGCGACGCTGGACTCATCGATGGGGCTCGAGTCGTCGGGACCGACCGAAGGGCGGCGCTCCGCAGAGCGCGGTCGGTCCATCGCCTCGGACGCGATGCAGCACATCCCCACCACTCCGTTTGGCCGTCCACAACTCGGAGGAACACAGTGCAACACATTCGTCCACGGCTCGTGCTCGCGGCCGCAATGGCCGGCGTGGTCTCCGTCGCCCTGACCGTGACGGCCATCTCCGCGCGCGCGGCCGCCGGCTGCGGGGTCACCTACACCGTGAGCAGCCAGTGGCCCGGTGGCTTCGGTGCCAATGTGAACGTGAACAACCTTGGTGATCCGGTCAACGGCTGGCGCCTGACCTGGTCGTTCGCCGCCGGGCAGACCATCACGCAACTGTGGAACGGAACCGTGTCCCAGTCGGGCGCGCAGGTCACCGTGACCAATGCGGACTGGAACGCCAGCATCCCCACCGGGGGCAGCGTCGGCGTCGGGTTCAACGCGTCGTGGAACAACTCGTCCAACCCGGCGCCGACGAGCTTCGCCCTCAACGGGACCACGTGCACGGGCGGCGTCACGACGACCACGACGACGAGCCGCCCGCCCACGACCACGACCCAGCCGCCCACGACCACGACCCAGCCGCCGACGACCACGACCCGGCCGCCCACCACGACCATGCCCACGGGAACGTTGCCGAGCAGCTTCCGGTGGAACTCGAGTGGGATCATCATCAGCCCCAAGCCGGATGCCACCCACCAGTTGGCCGGGATCAAGGATCCGTCGGTGGTGTTCGCGAACGGGCGCTGGCATGTGTTCGCGTCGACCGCATCGTCCGCGCAGGGCTACAACCTGGTGTACCTGAACTTCACCGACTGGTCGCAGGCCGGGGCGGCGACGCACTTCTATCTCGATCGGTCGGCGATCGGCACCGGGTACCGGGCCGCCCCGCAGGTGTTCTACTTCGCACCGCAGGGACTGTGGTACCTGGTCTACCAGACCGGCAACGCGTCGTACTCCACCAACCCCGACATCAGCAACCCGAACGGGTGGAGCGCGCCGCGCAACTTCTACAGCGCCATGCCAGACATCATCCGGCAGAACATCGGCAACGGGTTCTGGGTCGACATGTGGGTCATCTGTGACGCGGTCAACTGCTATCTGTTCTCCTCGGACGACAACGGGCACCTGTACCGGTCCCAGACCACCCTGGCCAGCTTCCCCAACGGCTTCACGAACACGGTCATCGCCATGCAGGACTCCCGCAACCTGCTGTTCGAGGCGGCCAACGTGTACCGGGTCCAGGGGCAGAACCAGTACCTGCTGCTGGTCGAGGCGATCGGCTCCGACGGGCGGCGCTGGTTCCGGTCCTGGACCTCCGGCGCCATCACCGGACCGTGGAGCCAGCTCGCCGCCACCGAGGCCAACCCGTTCGCCCGGTCCAACAACGTCACCTTCCCGGGCGGCGCCTGGACCCGTGACATCAGCCACGGCGAGATGGTCCGCGCCGGCACCGATCAGACGCTGACCGTCAGCCCGTGCCAGATCCGCTACCTGTACCAGGGTATGGACCCCAACGCGGGCGGCGACTACAACAACCTGCCCTGGCGGCTGGGCCTGCTCACCCAGACGAACTCGACCTGCTGACCGGCACCGGCGCTCCCGTTCGGCGGGACGGGAGCGCCGGTCATACCCCGGTCGGAGTACGGCCGGTCGCGAGCCCGCTATTGGCGAACCTGGTACCGCAGGTGAGTGACCCGGTCGCCCTGGACGATCGTCGGGTTCCCCAGGATCGTGGTCGGGCCGTCGAAGCCGCCGAAGAAGCGGATCCCCTTGCCGAACGCGACCGGGACCAGGTCGACCTGTAGCTCGTCGACAAGGCCGGCCGCCAGGGCCTGGCCCAGCAGGCTGCCGCCGGTCAGCGAGACGTCCTTGTCGCCGGCGGCCGCCTTGGCCTGTGCTATCGCGCTGGCCACGCCGCCCGTGACGAACGTGAACGGCGCGTCCGGGAACGGCCAGTCCGTCGGCGGTTCGTGGGTGACCACGAAGACGGCGTGCCCGACGGCGGGGCGGCCGTTCCAACCGTTGGTGATGTCGAAGAGGCGACGGCCGATCACCGTCGTCCCGATCTGCGACCAGGTCTCCTCCATGTACGCGGCGCTGGCCGCCGACACGTGGAAGACGCGCTCGGGGTCGCCTCCGTTGAACGGGACGTCGCCGTTGTTGTACCAGTCGAAGAGGGGGCCGACCCGGTCCGCCTCATCGGCGATGAAGCCGTCCAGCGACACCGTCGCGCCCGCGATCACCTTGCTCATGGCCCTGTCTCCGTTCAGTGTTGGGATTCACCCGGTACGTCGGAGCCGGAACGCCGGACCGGACATGCCCGCGGACGGGTACGGGCGGCGTTTCTCCAATCCAAGACATCGCTGGAAGCGAGTTGCCAGTAGGATCAACGTCGATGCGGCTACAGATAGGCTTCGATCAACGGGTGCCCGACGTGATGGCCCGCGCCGAGGCGTTGGCGGAGTGGGAACGCGTGCGGGCCGAGCGCGGCCTGCCGCCGGTGGAACCGGACCTGACGGTCGACCATGACGACCCGGAACGAACGATCCTTGGCGAGTACGTAGTGGTGTTGACCGATGGTAGCCAGTCCCGATCACGCTGACCTCACCTTCATCCAGGCCGGCGGCTACACCCGGGGCCGGCCGGACGGCCGACCATTGTGGATCGTGATCCACACGATGGAGGCTCGCGAGGCCTCGACGACCGCGGAGAGCGGGGCCCGGTACTTTCAGGAACCGCCCGATGGTCGGAAGGTCAGCGCGCACTACTGCGCCGACAACAACTCGATCGTCCAGTGTGTGCGATTGGCCGACATCGCGTGGACGGTCGGCAACCGGCCGGGCAACTATCGCGGCATCAACTGGGAGTTCGCGGGCTTCGCCAGCCAGACCCAGCGTCAGTGGACGGACGCGTACTCCGCGGCCATGCTCCGCCGGGCCATGCCGTACATGCGCTCGGACGCCGCGCGGTTCGGGATACCGCTGCGGCATTGCTCGGTCGCCGACCTGAGGGCGCACCGACCCGGTGTCACCTCACACAACGATCTGCGGCTCGCGTTCGGCGTCACCACTCACACCGACCCGGGCCCGAACTTCCCGTGGTCGTGGTTCATCGAGTCACTACAGGAGGATGGTGTGGCAACAGCGGACGAACTTGAACGGGCGGTCATCGCGGGCATGTCGCAGCTGATGAACAAGGCCGCCCATCGTTCCGATCCCACCGGCCGCAATTTCGCCAACTGGACGTACGCGGTGCAGCGCTCGGCCGACGGGTTCCCCACCGGTGACGCGGACCGGCCCGGCGCCGCGTCCCTGGAACCGCGTCTCGCCGCGATCGAGGCCCAGCTGGCCGAGATCAGATCCATCCTCCTCGCGGGTGGCGGCGGGGGCGGGGGCGGCGTCGTACCGCACACCCACGACGTGGTGGGCAGCACGGGTGGTCCGGTCGTCGAACCCTGACGCGGCGGAGCCGACGCCTCACCGGACGCCGGCGGCGGCCAGCCTCGTCGCGACATCCATCAGATACGCGGTCGCCTGCGACACCGTCTGGATCGCCTGTACGCGGCCGGCGATCTGAGCACGCGCCTCGGGCTGGAGGCGGCCGTCGACGATCGCCGCCAGCTCCACGAACGCTCCCAACGTCGACGTGAGCCGGTCACCGCCGTCGGACGCGGCGCGGTGCAGTTCCTCGCAGACCAGCCCCGAGCGCGCGGGAGCCGGCAGCGTCCGCGGCGCCTCCCGCGGGGTATCCGCCGACAGCAGATGGAGAAAGTCGTTGGCCGCGGCGTCCCGCGCGGTCAGCGACGGCAGCCCGTACAGACGCTCCACCGTGGCCAGTAGGGAGCTGTGGTCGTACGGCGTATTGTCGACCAGGTTGACCGTCCGATCCGGCGAGCGGACATCGGGAACCCACGGCGAGACGATGACCGTGGGTACCCGTACGCCGAGCAGATCGAACCGGAAGCCGTGGCCGTTGTTGGCCGGTTCGGTCACGTCGCCCGGAGGGACGCCCGGTGGCGGCGGGACGTGGTCGTAGAAGCCGCCGTGCTCGTCGTGGGTGATGACCAGCAGGCTCGACTCCCAGTGCGGCGAGCGCCGGACGGCCTCGTAGACCAGCTTGATGAGCGCGTCGCCGCGCGTCACGTCGTCGCAGGGGTGCTGGCTGTTGCCGCACATGAAGTCGCCCAGCGGGGGAACCAGCAGTCCGTAGTTGGGTTCGATGAAGACATAGGCGGGCGCGAAGTCCTCGTCCTCGAGGTCCGAGCGGAGGTCGTCGACGCGACGGTAGTGGCCGCGCATCGTGTCGAGGTCCATGACCGACAACGCCGACACCTGCGGCAGCGGGTCGTCGTGATAGACGCGCCAGCCCAGGCCGCCGCGGTCGAGCGCCTCGAAGATCGACCCGTTCTCGAACCGGTAGCCGCCGAACTGCGATCGGGCCGTCTCGCGCGCGTTCGGGCTGCGGTCCAGGCCGCCCGACGTCGCGGCGTGCATGAAGAACCGGTTCGGCCAGGTGGGGCCCGGCATCGAGGAGAACCACCGGTCGCACACCGCGAACTCGCGGGCGAGCGTACTCAGTACCGGAATCTGCTCGGCGGTCAGGCACGACATCACGGCGCCGAGGTCGGCCAGGGCGTCGGTGTTGTTGTCGAACGTGGCCTGGTTCGCGTAGTTGTCGACGAATCCGGCCAGCGTCAGCGGAGGGTACTGTCCTGAGTAGTCACATTGGTCGTCGCCCGGATCGCCGAGGATGGCGGTCGAGGCGAGCTGCAGCGCGACGTCGCAGAACTCGTGTGGCGGGTCCACCGGCATCGCGAACGGGGCGCCCACCCGTACCGGGTACGTGATGCCGCCATACCCGTTGGTCTGGTCGACCGGACCGTCGATCGTTCTCGGCGCACCGGTCCTGGCATCCAGCCCGGTGCCCGGGTGGATCCGGCCGTCCGGATCGACCGTGCCGGTCGCCGCACCGAGCATGTGGTCGAACGAGCGGTTCTCCAGCGCGAGGACGAAGACATGCCTGATCTTGCCGTCCGGGCTCGTCATGTGGCGCCTCCGCACCGGTGCCAGGGAATGATCGCCCCAGGATATCGGGTCGAATCGATGTCGCCGACCTGTGGTGCCTGATCAACCCGGCAGGACGGCGATCGCCTCGATGGAGATCAGCAGGTTGCGCGGCAGCCTGACGTTGGCCGGCCCCGAGCGGGCGGGCGGCGGATCGGGCATGTACCGCGCGTAGATGCTGTTGATCGTCGCGAAGTGTTCGACGTCGGTGTAGAAGATCGTGGTCTTGACCAGGTCGGCCAGCGACGCACCGGCGGCGGCCAGGATCGCCTCGAGGTTGCGCAGCGCCTGCTCGGTCTGCTCCTCGATGCCGTCCGGGGCGATGCCGGTGGCCGGGTCGATGCCGGCGGTCCCCGAGCAGAACACGAATCCGCCCGCGACGATGGCCTGGCTGTACGGTCCGATCGCGGCCGGTGCGCTCTCGGTCTCCACTTCCCGTCGAGTCATCCGATATCCCCCTCCGAGTCACAGTCCCATGTGGTCGGTCCACCCCCGTCCGGACGCCGCGCGACCGCTCACATGATCACGAAGGTCAGCGCCGCGCCTCGTACACGATATTGAACGGTGTTCGGCGGCGCGCCGGAAGGTGCCCAATCCGGCCTCGAGATCCTCAACGGATCTGGGTGACGACGCCGGCCGGTCGTGGCAACATCACTGGGATGGCAGCGACCGCGCAGATACTGACCACCGGATACGTCGGCGACCGGGTGGCCAGCACCGTCACCCTCATCCGCGACGGGGAACTCATCGCCGTCGTCGACCCTGGCATGGTCCGCGACCGGGCGCTCATCCTCGACCCGATCGTCGCCCTGGGCCTGAGCCCGGACGACGTGACGGACGTGGTGTTCTCCCACCACCATCCCGACCACACGCTCAACGCGGCCCTGTTCCCCCGCGCCCGTTTCCACGACCATTGGGCGATCTACACCGATGACCACTGGGAGGACCGGGACGCCGACGGGTTCACACTGTCCGACTCGGTTCGTCTGATGCGTACCCCCGGCCACACCGCCGAGGACATCACGACCCTGGCCGAGACCGACGGCGGCCTGGTCGCGGCCACCCATCTGTGGTGGCACGCGGACGGCCCCGAACGGGACCCGTTCGCGACCGACGCCGCGCAGCTCGTCACATCCCGCCAACGGTTGCTCGCCCTCCGGCCGGCCCTGATCATCCCCGGTCACGGCGCGCCCTTCACGCCACCGGCCGGTGGGGCCTAGCCCGGACGGGCGCGGTCGGCCAGGGAGACGATCACCCCGGCGACCTTGTCGGGAGCGAGGATGTGGGCGTGGTGGCCCTGCCCGGGCAGGACCACCCGCTCGGCATTCGGCATGACCCGCGCGAGCGCATCCATCCGCTCGCCGAAGTGGGCCGGACTTCGGTCGCCGCCGAGCAGCACGGTCGGCCCGTCGATCCCGGCGTAGACGTCGAGACGGACGCCGAGCTGGTCCACCGCGGCACAGTCGTCGAGTTGGTGCGACACCAGGGCGCGCCGGCCGGGTGAGATCGCGGTGATGGCGCCGACCAGGCGGGCCAACGCTGGTCGGACCCTCACGACGTCGCGAAGGAAGATGGCGAGCGCCCGGCCCGGCTTGCCGGCGGCGAGCGTCGTCCGGGCCCGCTCCAGTGCCTCGCCGCCGACCGGAGGTCCCAGTCTCAGGGGCGGTTCGTACAGCAGCGCTCCACTGAACATCGCGCCGTGCTCGGCGAGCGCTTCGAGCGCGACCACGGCGCCGGCGGAGTGACCGACGAGCACCACCGGCGTTCCCGTCAGCCGGGCGACGGCGAGCACATCCTCGACCTCGGTGGCGATGGAGCACGGAAGAAGGGCTTCCAGGTCGACCCGGTGTTGCCGCCGGTGCAGGCGAACGACCCGGAAGCGATGGGACAGACGCGCCGCGACCCGTGCCCACGAGGACCCGTCGTCCCTCGCCGCGTGCAGCACAAGGATCACGGGTCCGTGCCCTTCGTCGTGCGCGCGGACATCCGTGCCGTCGGCCGACGCCGTTCTCAGCTCGCGTGCCATGTGCGGACGGCCCCGGTCCCCCTACTGTGGACTGCCGATGGTCAGGAGACGAACGTGACGGCGACCGTGTAGGTCCGCGCGGTGCTGCTGGGTGGGGTGGCCCAGAAAATCACCCGTCCGGTTCCCGTGCACGGCAGCAGGAACGACGTGGGCACCGGCACGGCGACGTCGTACTGGGTCAGGCGCACCTCCGGCGCGTTCGAGGCGCTCGGGCTGAAGAAGGCGACGATCTCGCGGGCCGCCCCGCCGGTGAATCCGGTCGCGGTCGGGCCGGACGGGGAGGCCCGGCGGACCGCGACAATCTGGCCGGGCGCCGGTCGGCCGAGCTGGTATGGCTGGGGCGGGCCGAGACAGACGATGTGGACGGTCGCCTGCCGGGCCTGGCCGTTGACGAGACCCTCGAAGTACTGGTTCGGGCCGACGAGGTCGGCGGCGCTGGCGGGTGCGGCGGTGGCGGCGACGATGGCGGCCACGGCGGCCGCCAGCAGGAATGATGACCGGGACATGTGCGCATCATCCATTCGATGATCGCCTATGTCAATGTTTGATCGAGTCGCCGGAGCGGTCCTGCCGGTCGCCGGTCTGGCAAACGATTGCGTCCCACGTATCGCGTCAGGTGTCGGCTCAGCACACCTGCTCGCCGCCGGCCCACACCAACGCGTGCGCCTTGCCGAGGAGCCTGCGGTCGATGGCCCAGATCCAGCTCACGTGGTCTACCCAGGCCTGGACGCAGGTGCGGTTCACCGGGTCGGTCGTGCTGGCGTACTCCACATAGTCGTAGAAGGCGGTGTGGTCACCCTGCCTCGGGATGGTGTCGAAGAACCAGACCGCCTCGTGGCCCTGGACCAACATGGCCACGCGTTCGGTGTTTCCGGCGCCCCACGCATCGATCGCCCGGTAGAGGTAGTTCAGCACGGTCGACTCGTACCGGGTGAAGTCCCTGTACGCGGACGTGACCGCCTTGGCCCGTCCCAGCCGAGCCGGATCCACCTTCACGCTGAACACGTCGCCCCGGTCGTTGCGCATCTGCAGGCATGGCGCGAACGGCTCATGCCAGCAGTCGTAGAACTCCCACCCTCCACTGAGGCCGGAGGGGGCGCGGCCCATCAGCGTGATCGCGCTGGGCGAGGCGAGTTCGCCGATGCGCGGGTCGTCGCGGGCCGTCCAGGCGTTGAGCATGGCCCGCGCATACGCCTCGCCCGTGGTCGGGTACGACCTGGGTGGCGTGGTCCGTCCGCCGCCCGACCCGGCGGTCGCCGGGGTCGTCGGCCCACCGCCGGGTGTGGGCGTGGGGGAGGACATGTCGGACTGTCCGACATCCTCGACCACGTCGGTGCCACCCAGTATCTCGGCGGTGTCGGGTCCCCTGGGGTGGGGGCGCGCGTCGTCGCCCGGCGAGGTGTACCACACGATCGCGGGAATGCCGA
>Ga0307416_100000120_pt1 | contig 47093 bp, 45 predicted proteins | sample DK1Cmetagenome_2_FD_203821 | JGI IMG/M metagenome (GOLD analysis project Ga0307416, IMG submission 203821) | Maize rhizosphere microbial communities from greenhouse at UC Davis, California, United States - DK15-C-3 | ecosystem: Host-associated > Plants > Roots > Rhizosphere > Soil | place...
ATGCAGCGAGCGCTGATGGCGGCGCTCCTCACCGGCCTCATTGCGCCTGCTATCGGCACATATGTCGTGCAACGACGCCTGAGTCTGCTCGGTGACGGCCTAGGCCACGTTGCGCTGGCAGGCGTCGGCCTGGCGCTGCTGACCGGCACGGCACCGATTCCGGTCGCGGTTGCCGCCTGTGTGGCGGGCGCTCTTGTGGTCGAGATTCTGCGCCAGCGTGGCAGGGCTACCGGTGACGTCGGACTAGCGGTCTTGTTCTATGGCGGCCTTGCCGCGGGTGTCTTTTTGTCCGGGATCTCCGGCGTCGGCGCCGGTGGCCTGGCGCAATACCTCTTCGGCTCACTCACCACCGTGACTGGAAGCGACCTGACACTTATTTCCGTGCTCACCCTCGTGATCTTGGTGACCACCCTGGGACTTGCGCCGCAACTGTACGCGGTATCGACCGATGAGGAGTTTGCTCGAACTCAGGGTCTGCGGGTGCGGCTTTACCACATCGCCGTCGTAAGCCTCGCCGCTGTCACGGTCGCATTGGCAATGCGTACGGTCGGCTTGCTGCTCGTGAGCGCCCTGATGGTGATCCCTGTCGCCGCAGCACGCAATCTGGTCCGCGGATTCACCGCCGCCCTCATCTGCGCGATCGGCATCGGCGTTGCAACCGCGGTCGCCGGCGCGGCAGCCTCGTTCTACGTGAACGCCGCGCCTGGGGCATTCATCGTGCTGTTAGCCATTGGGGTCTTCATGCTGAGTTGGCCCGTCTCCTATCTCCTGCGACGGCGTTACGCTGCCGCCGTACTCCCTGAGCTCGTTGACGACGATGAACTGCTGGCGCCCCACATGATCACCGAGAACCATCCTCATCGCCATGCACCCGGCTGCGGGCATCCGGCAGTACAGCATCGTGATCACACCGACTTCATCCATGAAGGTCATCGGCACGCCGCTCACGCTGATCACTACGATGAGCACTGACCCAGCCGTCGGACGCGGTCCACAACGCCGGACTCGACAGCGCACCGCAATCGAGGAGACCCTTCTCGATCAACATGACTTCCGCACGGCGCAGCAGATACACGACGACCTGCGACACCACGGCGAACGCATCGGCCTAGCTACGGTCTATCGGACCCTGCAACTTATGACTGACGCCGGCGATCTGGATGCCATCAGGACCAGTGATGGTGAAACGGCCTACCGTCGCTGTTCGACCGGTCATCATCATCATCTGGTCTGCCGCGTCTGCGGGCGTACGGTTGAAGTGTCCGGACCTGCGGTGGAGCGCTGGGCCGATGCAGTTGCCCAACAGTACGGCTTCCGGGAGATCAGTCACGATCTCGAGATCTTCGGCACATGTGATACCTGCTAAGAGCAGGTAACACGCGATGCGCGGAGCGAGCGCCAGCGAGCCGAGCAATCAAACTACGGCACGGCTCCGCCGTAGCGACGGTCCCGTTGCGCGTACAGCTCGATCGCTCGCCAAAGATCACGACGGTCAAATTCAGGCCACAATCGATCAAGGAATACCAGCTCGGCATATGCGCTCTGCCAGAGCAAGAAATTGGACGTCCGCTGCTCACCCGATGAGCGGACGAAAAGATCGACATCAGGAATGTCGGGCTCATCGAGGAAGTGCCGGAATCGCTCTTCGGTGAGCTTGCGCGGACTGAGCCGCCCTTCGGCGGCCAGCTGGGCGATGCGCCGTGCGGCGTCTACGATCTCCGCCCGGCCTCCGTAATTCACACAAAACTGCAAAGTAAGAACGTCATTGCCAACGGTGCGACGCTCGGCATCCTCGAGCTCGCTGATCACGCTCCGCCACAGCCGCGGCCTGCGACCGGCCCAGCGCACCCGAACTCCCATCGCGTCGAGCTGGTCCCGCCGCCTTCTGATCACATCGCGGTTGAAGCCCATCAGCCAGCGAACTTCATCCGGCGAGCGGTTCCAGTTTTCAGTGGAGAATGCGTACGCCGAAAGGTACTTCACCCCGACTTCGATCGCCCCTTCAATAACGTCGAACAACGAGGCTTCGCCGCGAGCATGGCCCTCGGTACGCGGCAGGTTGCGAGCCTTGGCCCAGCGCCCGTTGCCATCCATCACGATCGCGACATGGGTCGGTAGCCGATCCTGAGATATCTGCGGAGGACGGGCGCCGCTGGGATGTGGAGTGGGCGGGCGCGCCGCAGTCGGAGAAAGCTTGGGCACGTCAGGGACAATATCGAGGTGCCGACTTACCGTGACGAAGCAGTAGTTCTTCGCACGCACAAGCTCGGCGAGGCCGACCGGATTATCACCATGCTGAGCCGACAGCACGGAAAGATTCGCGCGGTCGCAAAGGGAGTACGCCGCACCACTTCGAAATTCGGCGCTCGACTCGAACCGTTTTCCCACATCGATCTGCAGCTTGCCGTAGGCCACTCGCTCGACATCATCACTCAAGTCGAATCATTGGACGCCTTTGGTGAACCGCTCACCGACGACTATCGCGCGTATACGGCCGGCCAGGTCATGCTGGAAACCGCCGACCGCCTGGTGGTTGAGGAATCCGAACCAGCTCTTCAGCAGTACCTGCTCCTCGTCGGTGCCCTGCGGGCACTGAACCAGGGCACTTCCGACGGACGACGTCCAGCAACGTTGATCTTGGACTCCTATCTGTTGCGAGCGCTGGCCGTCGCCGGGTACGCGCCCTCGTTTGCGGACTGCGCGCGCTGCGGCATCGCAGGGCCGCATCGGGCATTTTCCGCTGCCCTGGGCGGTGTCGTGTGCGAGCGCTGCCGACCAGCCGGAGCGGCGCGGCCGGCTCCAGAGACCCTGCTTTTGCTCGGTGCACTGCTCGAGGGGCGGTGGCGCGACACACGTCAAGTGGATGATCATGTGGCCCGCGAGGCGAGCGGGATCACGTCTGCCTTCCTGGCTTGGCACCTCGACCGTAATCTCAGATCACTGGCGCATGTCGAGCGTTGACCCAAGGTGGCCGCCGCCGCCTGAGTCTGAGCCGTTCGTAGCCGCGCCGCTCCCACAGCCAGTTATGGGGCCGCGGCCCCAGCCGGTGCAACTGCAACGGGCTGCACCACAGAAACCGCATCCAGTGGCCTATGTACTCGCTGTCATCATGCCCGTGATCTTGCTAGCCGTTATGGCGGCACCGCTTGGCCTGGCCTGGACGATCACCCGGCTGCGGCAATCTCCCAGCAGTGTGACCACGCCACCGCCACTCGATCCCAACGCCACAGAAGGAGAGCCTGGCCTCGGCGATCCCTACTATCCGCAGGCGGGCAATAGCGGCTATGACGTAGCCAAGTATCAGATCATGATCAACTGGGATCCACTGAGCCAGACGATCACCGGCACCACGACCATCAGTGCGCAGGCCACCCAACATCTCAACTCGTTCTACTTCGACCTGGCCCTGCACACCGACAAGGTAACTGTCAACGGTGTGCCGGTGGAGTCCATCGCCAGAGGCTTCTCAGACGTCTTTATCAAGCCAGCACAACCGATCACGGCTGGAAGCAGCTTCCAGGTGATCGTCGGCTACTCCGGCAAACCCGGCGACATCCGACGAGGCAACGAGCCACCTTGGTGGTCCAGCGATGGTGAATGGACCGTTGCCGGCGAACCGGAAAGCTCGGCATGGTGGTATCCGGCGAATGATCATCCATCAGATCCCGCACTCATGGACGTCTCGATTAGAGTGCCCGCCGGCATGGAGGCCATCAGCGTCGGCCGTCTGGAGTCTGCAGACAGCGGCAACGAGAAGGATTTCAACACCTGGCACTGGATTGCCCGGCAGCCGATGGCTTCCTACCTCAACTTCATGACGATCGGTCAGTATGAACTCAAGCAGGGCATCGACCATGGTCTCCCCTATGTGTACGCGGTCTCGGAGAAACTCCCGCCGGACCAGCGCAAGACGGTATTGAAGGCGTTAATGACTTCAGGGCAACGGATTCGGACGCTGGAGACAATGTTCGGCCCTTATCCCTTCACCGAGCTCGGCGGCGTGGTTCCGGCACACCAGCTGTGGTTTGGCGGGTTGGAGACCCAGACACGGCCGGTCTATGACGCTAGATCCGTCCTGAACCGCAATTTTGCGCCCGGGCTGCTCAGCCACGAATTAGCCCACATGTGGTTCGGTGACAACGTCACGGTGCGGCAATGGAATGACATCTTTACAACGGAGGGTTATGCATCGTGGGCGCAATGGGGAGCAACCGAGCGGACCGGCGGTCGTAAGGCCAACGATGCGTTGAATCGGGCATACGAACGGCTCAAACACAACGACAACTTTTGGAAGATCACCATGATCGACCCCGGCAGAGAACACCTCTTCGACGCGGTTTACGTACGCGGGCCGATGACACTGCAGGCGCTGCGCAACGTGATGGGCGACGAGGCGTTCTTCAGATTCTCTCGGGACTGGGCTCAAACTCCAGGGAGCCGCACACTGGAGGAGTGGATGGCTGATGCCCAGTCCTACACCACTGTTGATCTTGGACGCTTCTTTCGCGCCTGGATTTACTCGCCAACCGCTCCCGCCCGGACCGCATCCAACGGCTTCCGATGACGCCGACTGATCATCGATGTACATCGAGTGCTCATGATCATGTACAGCCTCAACCAGGCTCCGCACTTATGATCACTTCACCTACTTCGGTGGATAGCACAACTGCGCTCAAGCGCGAGCCACCAGGGCGCGCGCTGATGGGAAACGATTGCCTACCTAACCAGGACGCGAGTCGATCTTGTTCTGCTTCGATGATCAACTCGGAGATGCCATTGATGCTCGTCGGGTGAGCGACATCGATGGTGCCTGGGAGCCGTGTGCCACTCGCCCACTCAACGAAGAACGGCAACGCAGGTTCGACCATCGACTGTTCGACTCCCGCGATTCGCCAGTGCAGCCACTCCCCGGTGGAGGTGCGCCGGGATCCGGATCCGATGCTCAGGCCGAGTCGGGTCGCACTTGCATCCAGGTCGTCGGTGCGAACGGCCCATCCGAGCGGGGCGCCGGGCGGGCCGGCCCTGACCCAACGTCCGAACGCACTCTGCGCAGCCTCTTTCTGATCAACAACCGCGACTAATTCCAGGTATGTCTCGCCCAGCGGAACGATGCGATTTGCCGTACCCCAGCCCGCATGACGGCCACCCTCGACCGACACGAGTCCGTAGCGTGCCTCGAACCTCCTCACCGCATGAGATAGGTCAGCGATGGGAATCAACACATGGTCAAGCTCCACGCCGTCAGCGTAAAGGCCTCACCTCCCGCAAATTTCCGACCAATGCGGTGTTTTGAAGGCTCGATCACGAATTTCGGTGTCGAAATGCCCGCATTGGTCAGAAATTTGGCAGCAGCGCCGAGCGGATCAGATCCGGCTGCGGCGAGGGAGTGGGTATCAGCCGACTCGGTTGATTGCCGAGGTGACGGCCTTGAGTGAGGCGGTGACGATGTTTGCGTCCATGCCTACTCCCCATACGACGACGCTGTCTTCGCCTGCTCCGATCTCGCACTCCACGTACGCCGCGGCGAGCGCATCACCACCGGCAGACAGCGCATGCTCGGTGTAGTCCAGCACGCGTACGCGGTGGTCCAGGGTAGAGATCGCGTCGACAAACGCCGATACCGGTCCGTTTCCTTCGCCAGTGATCGTTTGCATCCAGCCCCTTGCCACAACCTGCGCAGTTAGCGATGTTTGGCCGGTCGCTGTGGATGCAGTCGAAACGCTGACAAGGCGCAACGGGGTGTCCGGCTCCAGATATTCGAACTGGAAGATCTCCCAGAGCCTGCTCGAGCTGACCTCTCCCCCACCGGCGTCAGTGTGTGCCTGGACAGCCTTGGAGAATTCGATCTGCAGCCGCCGCGGGAGGTCCAAGTTGTGCTCGGACTTCATGATGTAGGCGACGCCGCCCTTGCCGGACTGGGAGTTGACGCGAATGACCGCCTCGTATGTGCGGCCGACGTCGAATGGATCAATCGGCAGATACGGCGCTTGCCAAGCGATCTCGCGAACACTGATTCCTTGGTCCTCGGCCCGCTTTTCCAGATCCTCCAGGCCTTTCTTGATCGCGTCTTGGTGACTTCCAGAAAACGCGGTGTAGACCAGGTCGCCCGCGTACGGGTGGCGCGGGTGGACCGGCAGGTTCGTGCAGTACTCCACTGTGCGACGGATTTCGTCGATCTTGGAGAAGTTGATCTTGGGGTCTATTCCTTGTGAGAACAGATTCATCCCCAGCGTGACCAAGTCCACATTGCCGGTGCGTTCGCCGTGGCCGAACAGACAGCCCTCGACCCTATCGGCCCCGGCCATCAGAGCAAGCTCGGTCGCCGCCGTAGCCGTGCCGCGGTCGTTGTGCGGATGCAGCGAGATAGCGACATGTTCGCGATTGTGCACATGCCGGCTGAACCACTCGATTTGATCTGCATAGACGTTCGGTGTCGCCATCTCGACCGTCGCTGGCAGGTTCAAGATGATCTCGCGCCCCTCTGACGGCTGCCAGACGTCCATGACGGCGTTGCAGACCTCGACCGCGAATTCCATCTCGGTGCCGGTGAAGATTTCCGGGGAGTACTCATAACCGAACTCGACGTCGCCTAGGTGCTGCTCGGCGTACTTCATCACCAGTTCGGTCCCGCGGGTCGCCATGGCGATGCATTCGGCCTTGTCGACGTGGAAGACCACGCGGCGGAACAACGGCGCCGTGGCGTTGTACATGTGGATGGTCGCAGTCTTGGCGCCGACAATCGATTCCGCCGTGCGTTCGATGAGATCCTCACGGGCTTGGGTTAGCACCGAGACGACCACGTCGTCGGGGATTTTGTCCTGCTCGATGAGCTGCCGGATGAAATCGAAGTCGGTCTGGCTCGCAGAGGGAAACCCGATTTCGATCTCCTTGTAGCCCATCTGGACCAACAGGTCGAACATTTTGTGTTTGCGGGCCGGGGTCATCGGATCGATTAGCGCCTGGTTGCCGTCACGAAGATCGGTTGACAACCAACGTGGCGCCTTCGTGATCACATTCGAGGGCCAGGTGCGATCCGGAAGATCAATTGGAGTGAATGGGTGATAGCGCTGGAACGGCATTGGGCTCGGCTGCTGTACCGGTACCCGTTGCACCTTCGTTCCGAACGAAGTTGTGCGGCTGGACGTAGCTGGTGCGGCGGTGTCTGACATGGTTCCTCGCTGCTAGATGGGGAGCGGACCGGAAGCACGTCAACACTCCGCAGCGAGGATGCCGGCCCCTACTGGGCCTCGCTGCGGCAGCGGAGGAGGAGCAGCGCCAAACGGCGCTGGGCGCTTGCCACGTCGTCACTGTAACAGAGCCGACCGCCGGTGGCCTAAGCGTTATCTCGAAATTGGCCGGGTGCGAGCTCCAAAAAATTGCGTGGCGGAACAGGACCATATGCGGGACCCTGGTCTGGTGCGCTTCGTACGCGTCAAACCTGACGACATGGCTCAGGTCACCGCAGTTGCCAACATTCAGGAGGCTGTGCGGCACGTCGACGACCCCGATGCGTTCCCGGTTATACCCGAGATGCTGGCGGCCGCGATGCGCTACGGCTGGGATCTCGATCCCGCCGAGCATTATCTCTACGTGCCTGATGACGCTGACGAGCCGGTTGGGGCAATGGCGGTCGATCTCCCGACTCGCGACAACCTGCATCTGGTCTGGGCTCAGATCTGGGTACATCCCAATAATCGCCGGCAAGGTCATGGATCAGCGATCATGAACGAGGTACTGCGGATCGCGCATGAAGCGGGCCGAAGCACCATCTGGGTCGGGACGGCTGAAGATGATCAAGGTGCTCAACACTTTGTCCAGAAGTTCGCTTTTAGGTACGCCAGCCATGACGCTCGCCGGCGCCAGGTGCTAGCCGAGGTGGATAAGAACGAGATTCAGCGGCTGTGGTCGTTGGCTCAGTCAGCGGCGACGGATTACCGTTTGGAGCGACTCGGATGGCCGACCTCGGACGAAAACCTGAGTGAGCTCGTGGAAGTGACTGCGGCGATCAACGACGCACCCATGGGTGACCTGACCTATGAAGACGAGAAGTTTGATCTGAAGCGACTCCAAGATCGTGAGACGGCGTTAATGGGCCGGGGAGATCGTGGCTACCGCGTCATCGCGCGGCATCGCAGGACCGGCGAGGTCGGTGGCCACACCATGATGATCACCTCTCCCCTGCAGCCTGACTTTGGTGGTCAGGCAGATACCGCGGTCGCGCGGCAACACCGGGGGCACCGTCTCGGCCTGCTGCTCAAGATCGAGATGATGCACTGGTTGGCCGAAGCCGAGCCACAGCTAAAGATCATTGAGACCTGGAACAACGTCGACAACGATTTCATGATCAAGGTAAATGAGGCGCTGGGTTACAAACTCTCCCGCGTCTTCAATATGTATGAGCTGCGACTCAATTAGCCGCCCCGGCGCTGGGCGCATCGAGTGGTCATCGGACTAGAAGCCGAGGCGGTTTAGCTGCTTGGCGTCCCGCTGCCACTCCTTGAGAACCTTCACGCGCAAATCGAGGTACACCGGGGTGCCGAGTAAGGCCTCGATCTGTTGCCGAGCTGCGGCACCGATCTCACGCAATCGGCTGCCACGGTGACCGATTACGATGCCCTTCTGCGAGTCGCGCTCAACGATCAACGACGCGTATATCTCCAGCAGCGGCTTATCCGCAGGCCGATCTTCACGCAATCCCATCTCTTCCACAGTGACAGTGATCGAGTGCGGCAGCTCCTCGCGTACACCCTCTAGCGCGGCCTCGCGGATGAGCTCAGCGACCAGCGTTTCCTCCGGTTCGTCGGTGATCTCACCCTCGGGATAGAGCGGCGGGCCCTCCGGCAACAGCTCAATAAGAGCATCGCTTAGCACATCGAGCTGGAAGCGCTGCGGCACCGAAACGGGAATGATGGCGGCCCACGTGATGGCGTGGCTGGCCTCGAGCGCACCAATGCTGGCCAGATGCTCTGCCATGCGATCCGACGAGGCAAGGTCGGATTTCGTGGCAACCGCTACCAGGCTCGGTGTTCTTGGCAGTGCTGCAAGTTCACCGACCAGGTATCGGTCCCCTGGACCGATCCGCTCGTTCGCCGGGAGGCAGACACCGACAACATCCACCTCTGACCAGGTTTTCCGGACGACATCGTTGAGCCGCTCGCCAAGCAGGGTTCGTGGCTTGTGCAAACCTGGAGTGTCGATCAGCACCAGCTGGGCATCCGGTCGATGCACCATGCCGCGTACGGCGTGCCGGGTGGTCTGAGGTTTGGACGAGGCGATGACAATCTTCTGGCCAACCAGGGCGTTGGTCAGGGTTGACTTGCCCGCATTCGGTCGGCCGACCAGGCAGGCGAAACCGGACCGAAATCGTTGATTTTCCGTCATGGGTTAATCGATTCCCATGGAACGTTTCGACGGCTGTGCTGCGAAACGACCCCCGCGGAGGTGCTCACAGTCTGGTCACCGCCAGTACCCGGCCTCTCGCATCCGCCGACCAGACTGCCACCCCTGAGCCCGCTAGGTCTCGAAGCAGATCAAGATCGTCCTCCGACGGCGGGACGCCTGCCACGGCTACCGCGTCGAGGCCGCTGGCTGCCGAGGAAACCGCCATCGCCACGGCAACCGCGACGGCCGACAGCTTGAGATGCTCCAAATGCACGCTGGTAGCGGCGTACGCGCGCCCCTCGGTGTCACGAACAGCCGCACCCTGAGCCGCGCCCGTACGGCCCAACGCGGCACGAGCCAAGGTGATCAGCTTCTGGTCCTCCGGATCGGAGGGCGTCGGCGACTCTTGGGCAACCGCATTGCTCACGAGGCGTGTGCCTGCTCTGAAACGATCCGAGTGGCGGCCTCGGCTCTAGCATCAGCGTCAGAGTCGGCCGAAGAGATCTGGGTGACGATCACAGTCCCGATCTTGTTCCGGCGGCCTGCTGACCGTTCGGCAACCAGTTCTAAACCGTCGTACTTGACCACGGAGCCAGCGATGGGAACCTTGTTGAGCTGCTTAGCCATCAGGCCGCCGACCGTTTCCACGTCTTCATCTTCGAGCTTCAGGCCGAAGAGATCGCCGAGTTCATCAACCGGCAGCCGCGATGAGACGCGATAACGGCCCTCCCCCAGCTGGGTGATGTCGGTGTTCTCCTCGTCGTACTCGTCAGTGATCTCACCAACGATCTCCTCCAAGATGTCTTCGATCGTGACCATCCCGGCCGTGCCACCAAACTCATCGACGACGATCACCAGGTGCACCCGCTTGGCCTGCATCTCCTGCAGCAGCTCGTCAACAGGCTTGGAGTCAGGGCAGAAGACTGGCGGCCGTATCATCGATCCGACTCGTTCGGTGGACTGAGCGTCGGGTGCATCGTAGATCCGTCTGATCACGTCCTTGAGGTACAAGATCCCAACGACATCGTCGATGCCCTCGCGGATGACCGGAATCCGGCTGAAGCCGGATCGCAGGGCCAACGAAACAGCTTGGCGCAGGGTCTTGTACTCCTCGATGAAGACCATGTCGGTGCGGGGCACCATGACCTCGCGGGCGATGGTGTCGCCAAGATCGAAGACCGAGTGGATCATCTTGCGTTCCCCGGACTCAATCTCATCCCTGGCCTCAGCCAGGTCGACGAGTTCGCGCAGCTCGGCCTCGGTGGCGAACGGTCCTTCGGTGAATCCCTTCCCTGGGGTCAGCGCATTCCCGATCATGATCAGCAGTCGCGGGAACGGCCCGAGCACCGTGGTAATTACCACGATCGGTCCTGCGGCGGCGCAGGCAACCCGGTCCGCGTGCTGACGGCCCAGCGTCCGTGGCGCTACGCCCCAGGCGATGTAGGAGACGATGATCATGATGCCAGCCGTAACCGCACCAGCCTGCCAGGTCTTTTCGATATGGGAAAAGATCACATTGGCAACCAGAATGATCGCCGAAATCTCGATCATGCTTCGGAGAAAGAGCGCTGTGTTCAGATAACGCGGTGGATCGTCAACGATCCTGCGAAGCCGTTGCGCACCTGGCCTGTCCTCTTCGACGAGCCGGTTCGCACGGGCCTTGGAGAATGACGACAAGGCAGCCTCGGCTGCCGCAATCAATCCAGCGAGGATCATCAGCACGAAGGCGACGCTGAGCTGGATCCAGTCGGCCTGGTTCATCGTGAGCCTCGTGCCCCATCCGGGCGCTGCACGGTCCATGCCGAGATGATCTTGTCGGTGAGGCCGAACATCTCCGTTTGCTCGTCAGGGTTGGAGTGATCGTATCCGAGCAGATGCAACAGCCCGTGCACCAGCAGATACTCCGCCTCCTCATTCGCAGAGCGCTGGTTTTCCCGAGCCTGGCGCTCGGTCACCGCGGGACACAGCACGATGTCGCCCAGCAATCCCAGCGGCGGCTCCTCGCCGTCAGTGGGAGGGCGCAGCTCATCCATTGGAAAGCTCAACACGTCGGTCGGTCCGGGCTCACCCAGATACTTCTCGTGGTAGGCACTCATGGTCTCCTCATCGACGAGAAGGATCGAGAGCTCCGCTAGCGGGTGGATTCTGAGCTGATCGAGCGCAAAAGTTGCGAGGCGTACGAGCGCAGCGTTGTCGGTGTCGATGCCCGACTCGTTACTGATATCGATGCTCATGTCCGAGCCCTCAGCAGCGCCCGGATCCTCCCGGCCATCGACTAACGACCCGGGCGATGAGGCTGGCTTGCCAGGCCCTGCTCCGGCCGCACGACATCGGCATGATCGGCCTCGAACTTGTCGTACGCCGCGACGATCCGGCCAACCAGTTTGTGGCGTACCACGTCGTGATTGGTCAGGTTGCAGAAAGCAATGTCGTCGACCTTGTCGAGAATGCCGCGTACGACTCGAAGGCCACTACGCGTCCCGCCGGGCAAATCGACCTGGGTGATGTCGCCCGTCACCACCATCTTGGAGCCGAACCCGAGGCGAGTGAGGAACATCTTCATCTGCTCCATCGAGGTGTTTTGCGCCTCGTCCAGGATGATGAAGGCGTCGTTGAGCGTCCGACCGCGCATGTACGCCAGCGGCGCAACCTCGATCGTTCCCGCGGTCAGCAGCCGCGGGATGGAATCCGGATCGAGCATGTCGTGTAAAGCGTCATAGAGCGGACGCAGATAAGGATCGATCTTGTCACTCAGGGTGCCGGGGAGAAAACCGAGGTGCTCACCAGCCTCTATCGCTGGACGAGTCAAGATGATCCGGTTGACCTGCTTGTCTTGCAAGGCCCGAACAGCCTTCGCGACCGCCAGATAGGTCTTTCCGGTTCCAGCAGGGCCGATGCTGAAGATCACCGTGTGCTTGTCGATGGCGTCGACGTATCGCTTCTGATTGAGGGTCTTGGGCCTGATCGTCTTGCCACGCGCAGACAAGATGTTGTGCGTCAGTACGTCCGCCGGGCGGGTCTCCTCGCGCCCGGCCAGCATCGAGCAGATACGCTCCACGGCATCGGCGGTGAGGCCCTGCCCGGTCCTCAACACCGTGACCAACTCGGTGATCACATCGATGGCAAGATCAACGGCAGCCGGTGACCCGGTCAGGGTGATCTCGTTGCCTCGGACATGAATCCCCGCCTCGAGCTCGCGTTCGAGGATGTGCAGGAACTCATCCCGCGGGCCAAGGATGTTGACCATCTCGACCGAAGCTGGAACGGTGACTCGGCGTAACTCTTCTAGGCCGCTGTCGCCACCTCGCTGGCCTGAGGGCTTTCGCAGTGAATTGGAGGCAGGCGATTCTCGATGGCGGGCGCTGGACGCATCAGGAGCGCTGGCCGTGAACTCTGACCTACTCAGTTGGTTCCTCGCAGTCGGCAGGAAATGTCAACACCCCATCCTAGGTCACAGCCCACGGGACCCCCAACGGATCGCGCGCCGCCGAGCTGAGGAGGAGCAAGGGGACATGCTTTCCGTCCCCGAGTGACGACGAACGAGGCGGCTTGCCAGGCGCGATCCGCGCGGAGCGAGCGCCAGCGAGTGGAGCAATCAAACTGGGGCGAAGCGGTCGGTTGCTGCGACCAGTGCATCGACGATGCCGGGTTCGGAGAATGCGTGGCCAGCAACGGGCGCGATCGTGAATTCGGCCTGCGGCCAGGCCTGATGCAGCTCGTACGCCGTAACCGCCGGCGTTGCGACGTCGTAGCGACCTTGCACAATGACCCCCGGAATTCCTGCGAGTCGGTCGGCGTTGGCAATCAGCTGACCTTCTGAGAGCCAGCCGCGATGGTAGAAGTAGTGGTTTTCGATACGCGCAAAGGCGAGGGCGTATATCGGGTCACTGAAGCGGGCGATCAGGCCGTCATCCTGCTCGAGTGTGATGGTGGCCGCCTCCCAGGTGCTCCAGGCTACTCCGGCGGGCTCGTGCACGGCGGGATCGCGGTCGAACAGCAGCTCGTGATAGGCCGAGATCGTGTCACCGGCAAAGGATCTGCCACCCAACGGAGCCAGAAACATCTCATAGCGCTCCGGAAACAGCTGTCCAGCAGCACCGTTGTAGTAGAAATCGAGCTCGCTTCGCCGGAGCGTGAAGATGCCGCGCAAGACCAGCTCGGTGACGCGATCAGGGTGTTCTTCGGCGTACGCCAACCCCAGGGCGCTCCCCCACGAACCACCGAACACCTGCCACCGCTCGATGCGGCGGTGCTGGCGAAGGCGCTCGATGTCCGCAACAAGATGCCACGTCGTATTAGCGCTGAGGTCGGCTCCAAACACACTGGCGTGCGGACGGCTCCGGCCACAGCCGCGCTGATCGAAGAGAACGATGCGGTAGCGAGCCGGGTCGAATAGCCGCCGTACCTTGGGCTGGATTGCCCCTCCTGGCCCACCATGGAGGAAGACGACTGGCTTGCCGGACGGATTGCCGCACTCCTCCCAGTAGATCTGCTGACCGCCGCCGACGTCGAGCATTCCGGTGACGTACGGCTCGATCGGTGGATAGAGCGGGTCGTTCATTCCTCGTCGGGAACGATGTGCACGGCGGCTTCCTCTGCGCTGGCCGCGCCGCCATCGATGCCCACGTCGTTGCCGACCAGATCGGATTCGAGATCAGGGCCGATACCCTCATTAGGGTCGACGAGGCGGCCGGCGCGCTCGTCACCGACCTCGCCGTCATCGAGAACTTCCTCCTCCTGCGGCGCGTACGGATCCGGCTCCGGAACTTCGTCGGCAAGCCGCTCATCAAGCGTTTCGTGCTCGCCCTCTCGGATCAGCATGGAGTAACGCTCAGGCGGCGAGTAGCCCTCATCGAGCGGGTCGTCAACGCCGCGGTCCACCAGGGATCGCTGTTCCTCGAGCTGGTCCAGCTGCTCGGACTCCTCAGGCACCTCATTCCAGTACTGGCTCATGTGACCAGCCTGCCATGACGACTTAGTGCAGGTGTGGATCTGCACAGGGCAACAGAAGATCGCTAACATCGCTGCGCGTGACCACGCTTTACGCCACCGAGCCGCGGGAGGCACCTTCCACCGCGTCGTTCGCGACTGCACCGAGCGGTACGTACGCCGTCATCGTGGCCGTCTTCTGCGGCCTGCTGTTGATCTCCAACATTGCTGCGACCAAGACGATCACAGTCGTCGATGGGCTGCCTGACTTCGTCGGCGGCGGCATCTTCACCGACGGTGGCGCATTCCTCTTCCCGCTCACCTACATCGTCGGCGACATTCTGGCCGAGGTCTATGGGCTTCGCCAGGCGAAGCGGGCCATTTGGGTTGGCTTCGCGCTCGGCGCTCTTGCATCCCTGACCTTCCTTGTGGTTGGCGCGGCACCACCTGGACCGGGCTATGAGAATCAAGAGGCCTTTGTTGCAGTACTCGGGTTTGTGCCGCGGATCGTGCTGGCCAGCCTGTCCGGCTACCTGGCCGGCCAGTTCCTCAACGCCTATGTGGTGGTCAAGATCAAGGAGCGGACGAAGGAACGACATCTCTGGGCGCGGCTCATCGGCTCGACCGTGGTGGGCGAATTCGCCGACACATTGTTGTTCTGCTTCATCGCCTTCGTCGGAGTGTTCCCGACCTGGGGCGGACTGATCAGCTACGCCGTTGCCGGCTACATCTACAAGGTGCTGGTGGAGGTGATCATGCTGCCGGTGACCTACGCCGTGATCAGAGCGATCAAGAAACGGGAGCCAGGTTACGCGCCGGCGCCGATGGACGGTGGCAGCCCTGTACGTCAGATGCGGTTGGTTGTGGCTGTTGATGACTATGACGACGCAGTGCGCTTTTACCGCGATGAGCTTGGCCTGGTCCTGGAGGAAACCTATGACGGTGAGCACGGTGCCAAGGTGATGATCTTGGGCGCCGGTCGGGCAACGCTGGAGTTGTCCAACCGACCCCAGATCGACTTGATCGACACAGTCGAGGTCGGTCGAACGAGAGTGAGCGGAAAGTATCGAGTCGCCTTTGAGGTGGATGACTCCGCTGGCGTGACCGATCGGTTGACCTCCGCCGGTGCCGAGCTGATAGCACCGCCGACTGTGACGCCGTGGAACTCGCTTAATGCTCGGCTGCAGGGACCGGCCGATGTGCAGCTGACGATCTTCACTGAGCTTGGGACAACGGTGAACCCACCGGCCAGGAGCTAGGAGTCAACTAAATGGTGCTGCTGTTTGCGCAAAGTGGTCAGGGGCGACATCCGTTTCGGTGGAATCGGAGTCGTCCGTGACCACTTTTGGCCTAAGGCAGCCTGCAGTCGCCCATCCGATCAAGTGATCCGGCCAGGCACCCGATCAATTGCCGACTCCGGTGCCGTGCGCCAAGACTTGCGATCGAAGATCAACAGAGCGATGGCGAGCAGCGCCCAGGCAATCAGCCAGGTCCAGGACAGGCGGTCGGCATCGGGTCCCGCTGCCCACAGGGCTTGGGTGTTGACACAGCCCTCGGTGACGTGCGCGATCAGCGGTAGGAGCACGCTGCCACCAGTCCGGTTGAACAACCAGGCGTACCAGAAGGTGACTACTACGGTCGTGGCAATGTCGGGGAAAGCAAGATCGAACTGAGGCATGAAGACCAGTGGCAAGTGCCAGCCCGTGATCAGCACACCGAGGAGGGCGGCCGACGCCAAGGGTGACCACTTCGCTTGCAGCCGCGGCTGGGCGAAACCGCGCCACGCGGGCTCCTCCCCAAGTGGACCGTCGGTGAAGTTCACCATCCGGAGGCCGAACAGCAAGAGCACCGAGTACCACGGCTGGAACTGGGTCAGTGACGGGGGTGTTGCGCCGGCCGCCATGTTGAGGCCGATTCCCACGGCATGGACCAACAGTGGCAGACCGATCGCGGCCACGTACCAGATCCAGTTCACCCGCCACCGAATGAGGCGCCGACCCAGCCGAGCTAGGCCCGGCAAGCCCTCGGCGATCAGTACGACAACAATCGCCGACACGATTGGCGCGAAGGCCAGGAAGGATCCGAACGGCAGGGCTGACCAGCCGATCAGGTACGAGAGGACAAAGAAGACCAATAACTCGCGACGACGTACGAAAGCTCGAAATCCATTCGTCGGAGCGGTCGCGAAGGCTCCGTTCACCTCGGCGGCTTGGATTGTCGGCGTTCCAGACACTTCTCCGGAAGCCGGGTCGTTCGGCTCGTTTTGCACAATGCGGGTCTTCATGTCAGCTCCTCACCTGGTAGATACACAGCACAAACTCCCATCGACGAAGGTGGTGCGACAGACGGCAGGCCAGTGACCCGGTAGGCGGTTTTCTGGTGAATTGCGCTGCGGTCCCTGTAATTCGGCCAGCCGCCAGCACTATCGTGAACTGGGAGAAGAGGTTTGGATGGCTGCAGTTCTCCCGTTGTTGCCCGAACGGCAGAGAGCGGCTCCTAGGCCAGCCCTATTGTGGGCCCTCGGCGTAGCAGCTGTGGCAGCCTGCGCCGTAACTGCTGCCCTAGCGTCGGTAAATGAGGAGCTTTACCAGCCGGCTGTGCGGGTGCTGCTCGTCTGGTGGGTGACACTGCCATACATCTTCGCCGGAATCGTCGCATGGCGGCGGCGGCCCGATAGCTTCTTTGGGCCGCTGATGATCTTCGCAGGCTTTGTCACCCAGCTCTCCGTCTTGCAATGGACCAGCCAGCCACTGTTGAACACCGTGGGCCAGCTCTGTGACCTACTGGTAGCGGCTGTCTGGTTACATCTGTTCCTTGCCTACCCCTCAGGTCGGCTGGCTGGACGGCGGCCGGAGCGAGTTGTGGTGATCATGGCGTATATCGCCGCCCTCGGACTGCAGATTGTGATCTTGCTCCTGGGCGGATTCAACGATCTCCATCTGCTGACAGTCGTCAAGCGGCAAGCCGCGGCCGAAGCGTTACAGAACGTCCAGCTTCTTACCCTCAGCGCACTCGCTCTCGTTGGCGTTGCGTTGCTTTGGTGGCGCTGGCGATCGCTGCCATGGTGGCTGCGGCGGCGACCTGCTCAGATCTTGATCAACTGCTTCAGCCTGACGCTGGTAATGCTGGCCGCGCTGCTGACGGCGGGCACGTTCCAACTCCCCGGCTTCGAGATCATCCGGTTGGCAACCTTCACCGCCGCCGGGTTGACCCCACTCGCCTTCCTTGCCGGATTACTCGATGCGCGGCTAGCAAAGGCAGGGGTCGGTGAGCTACTGGTACAGCTGCGCACTGATCCGGCACGAGATCTCGAAGAGCTCTTGGCCCAGGCGCTGCGTGACCCGACCTTGTCCTTGATCTACTGGCTACCGCAGTACGGAAGCTGGGCCGATCAAGACGGCAATCCGAGGGCGCTCCCCGCGCCTGACAGCGATCACCGGGTCACCTTTGTCAAGCAGAACGGGGAGCAGATTGCGGCGCTGGTCTACGACGCCGCGCTCGGCGATGAGCCCGAGCTGGTCGAGGCGGTCAGTGCCGCTGCCGGCATCGCCTTGGAAAACGGACGACTAGAAGCAGAACTTCGGGCTAGGCTCCAGGAGCTTCAGGGATCTCGCAGCCGGGTGGTCGAGGCCCAGCAGAACGAGCGTCGCCGCCTGGAACGAAACCTCCACGACGGGGCACAACAGCGGCTGGTTGCGCTGGCTCTCGAACTCGGTCGGCTTGCGGAGCAGGCGAACAATGATCCTGCCACTCAAGACCGGCTGAAACGCGCGCGGAGTGAAGTGGCCGAGTCGCTTGACGAACTGCGGGATATAGCTCGCGGCCTGCATCCGGCCGTCGTCAGCGGGCATGGGCTCGCCGTCGCCTTGGAGTCACTGGCGGCCGCCACGCCGCTCGAGGTGCAGCTGAAGACAGCTGGACTGCCACGACTTCCTGAGCAGCTTGAAGTCGCCGCCTACTACGTCGTCTCTGAAGGTCTCACGAACGCCGTAAAGCATGCGCAGGCCAATCGGGTCACCGTAAATGTGGGTGTCAGCGAGGAAACTTTGATTGTCGAGATCGTCGATGACGGAATCGGTGGCGCAGACAGTGAACGCGGGACCGGACTCCGCGGACTGGCCGATCGTGTTGAGGCGCTGAACGGGCGGCTGCGAGTGTGGAGTTCAGCCGGCAAGGGCACCCGCGTACGAGCGGAGATGCCGTGCGCGTAGCCATCGCCGAGGACAGCGTGCTGCTACGCGAGGGCGTCGCACAGTTGCTAACCGACGCCGACATCGAAGTCACGGCTCGCTGCGGCACAGCCGATGAGTTGCTGACACGCGTAGCAGAGGACCTGCCCGATGCGGTCATCGTCGACATACGGCTGCCGCCGACCCATACCGATGAAGGGATGCAGGCGGCCCTGACGATCCGACGGCGCTATCCCGAGATAGGCGTACTCGTTCTTTCCCAGTACGTCGAAGTCGCACTGGCGATGCAGCTGCTCGCCGACTCGGCTGAAGGCGTCGGCTACCTACTCAAGGACCGCGTTAGCGAGGTCAAAGAGTTCATTGCGGCGCTCCGCCGGGTCGCGGATGGAGGATCCGCGTTGGATCCCACGATCGTTTCCACCATGCTGAAACGGCATCGAAGCTCTGATCCGCTGGACTCGCTGACGCCACGGGAACGGGAAGTGTTGGAGCTGATGGCGACTGGAGCATCCAACGCTGGCATAGCCGATGCCATGGTGATCACCCAGCGCGCTGCCGAGAAATACGTATCAACAATCTTTACCAAGCTGGGCATACCGGCCACTGGAAGTGAGTCCCGCCGTGTGTTGGCAGTGCTCCTCTTCCTCCGTTCGTGACCGCTACCCTACAGACGAGTCGCTAAACAGCGCAAACGCCGCTTCCACGGCAGACAAATGGGTATCCCGTCTTGTAAAGGACTCTGTGATGGAGGTATTTCATGGCTGACCGCTCCATTCCCGTCTATGACTCGGGAGAGGCTGACCGACTTCCCGTTCATGATCATGAGGTCTACAACGCGATCGCTCAGGAAAGCGACTTTGCGGAGCTGCGCCGCAGATATCGCAGTTTCGCCTTCCCGGCGACGATCGCATTCATGGCCTGGTACCTCCTGTATGTCATCTGCGCCAACTGGGCGCGCGACTTCATGGACACCAAGGTCGTCGGGAACATCAATATCGCGTTGGTGTGGGGGTTGCTGCAGTTCGTCTCGACCTTCACCATCGCCTACTTCTATGCCCGGCATGCCAAGAAGTCGCTAGACCCGCTGGCTGCGGAGCTGCGGGACGAGTTCGAGAGGGAGACCCACAGATGAGCACCGCACTGTTGGTACCGCTCGCCACCGGCAACCAGGCCCTGACTATCGGCCTGTTTCTCGCTGTCGTCGCAGTCACCCTCTACATCACTTTCTGGGCGTCACGGCAGAGCAAGACCGCCGCTGACTACTACGCCGGTGGTCGCTCCTTCAGCGGCTTCCAGAACGGTCTGGCAGTGAGCGGCGACTACATGTCAGCCGCATCATTCCTCGGCATCTCCGGTGCCATCGCGTTGTACGGCTACGACGGCTTTCTCTATTCCATCGGATTCCTGGTGGCTTGGCTGGTAGCGCTGCTACTGATCGCAGAGCTGCTGCGCAACTCCGGTCGGTACACAATGGCGGACCAGCTGGCATACCGGATGCGTCAGACGCCGGTCCGCAGCGCGGCAGCTATCTCGACGATCGTTGTCTCGATCTTCTACCTGCTGGCCCAGATGGTCGGCGCCGGAAGCCTGGTGGGCCTGCTCCTCGGAGTCACCAGTCCGGCTGTGAAGAACCTGGTGATCGTTTTGGTCGGCGTGTTGATGATCATCTACGTGACCTTTGGTGGGATGAAGGGCACTACCTGGGTGCAGATCGTCAAGGCCGTTTTGCTGATGATCGGCACAATCTTGATCACGTTCTTGGTGCTGCTCCAGTTCGGATTCAACTTGTCCGACCTGCTCGGCACGGCAGCCGAGAAGTCAGGCAAGGGAGAGGCCTTCCTGCAACCTGGACTGCTCTACGGTAAGGACCTTGTCGGCAAGATCGACTTCACCTCGCTTGCCTTGGCTTTGGTCCTCGGCACCGCTGGCCTACCGCACATCCTCATTCGCTTCTACACCACGCCCACCGCGCATGCGGCACGCAAGTCCGTGCTCTGGGCGATTGGACTGATCGGTTCGTTCTACTTAATGACGCTGGTGCTGGGCTTCGGTGCCGCAGCGCTGGTCCCCACAGGCAAGGGCAGCCAGATCCAAGCCTCGGCCGGGAACCTGGCGTCCCCCTTGCTGGCACAGGCGGTCGGCGGCGGCGAGGGCACCCTCGGCGGATCGGTCCTGCTGGCACTGATTTCAGCGGTTGCCTTCGCCACCATCCTCGCAGTGGTCGCCGGACTGACCCTGACATCGGCATCCTCGGTAGCTCATGATCTGTATGCCAACGTGTTCAAAAAGGGACAGGCATCGGAGCGCAGCGAATTGATCGTCGCCCGTATCGCCGCCTTTGGCATCGGAGCGATTGCGATCTTGCTCGCCATTCCAGCACAGCGGCTGAACATTGCCTTCCTGGTTGCGCTGGCATTCGCCGTCGCCGCGTCGGCGAACCTGCCAGCCCTGCTGTACAACCTGTTCTGGAAGCGGTTCAACACCATGGGCGCGACCTTCAGCATCTACGGCGGATTGATCATGGCAGTGCTGCTGGTGACCTTTTCGCCCGTTGTATCCGGCACGCCTACGTCGCTGTTCCCGAGCGCCGACTTCGACTGGTTCCCACTACGCAACCCCGGGCTGATCTCGATTCCGTTCGGGTTCCTATGCGGCTACGTCGGAACCTTGATGAGCAAGGAAATCCACCCGGCGGAGCGCTACGACGAGCTGTCGGTACGGGCGCTTACCGGTGCAGGAGCCGAGAAGGCGGTGGTTCACTGAAGATCACTCCGCATCAGCTACTCGGTCTCGCACTATCTGGAGACGCGGTGGAGATCGAGTAACTGAGGCGAGGTGAGTTGGCGAGACATGGAGGCCGGTCAGGAAACGACACAAGTCTCACTTTCCGTTGCGACTCGCGACCGAACTTCGGATCTCCGCCCTGGAAACTTCACCCTAGATACCCATTTTGCGGCAAAATCTGGCACTTAGCCTCATCTGGAGTGAAGTTTCAAGTGAAGTGTCATGCGACGAATCGCACTTCCCTAGTCGACCACCGCCACTCAATTCACTAGAAACCCGCCCGTCAGGCCGCCAGTCCACCACCTGGGCGACCAGCCGGCGTCAATGTCACCGTGAAAGTGCTCAGGTTAACTTTCCATAGGGGCCCGCCATGACCGGTTACGTGACGTCAGCACTCCGCTTGCGCAGCCTGCAGGTTGCACTACTTGCCGCGCTGCTCCTGATCATCGGTGGCCCTCACGCCTCGGCTGATCCTGCTCAGACACGTTTCAAGCTCGCCTGGTCGGCATGCGAGAAATCGCCACAGACCCAATGCGGCACCTTGAAGGTGCCACTTGATTGGTCTAAGCCGTCTGGAGCAACCATTTCACTGGCGATCGCGCGCCGACCAGCCAAGGACCCGCAGCGCCGCGTAGGCACGCTTTTCTTTAATCCGGGAGGGCCTGGCGACGGCGCAGCGAAATACATCGTCGAGGCCGAAACCATCTTTACTCCTACCCTGATCGAGCGATTTGATCTGGTGGGGATGGATCCGCGTGGGGTAGAGAACAGCTCAGAGGTTCGCTGCACGCTGCCGGTGATCACTCCCGAGACCACGTTGTTTCCCAAGACCGAACAGCAATTTCAGCAACTGGTGAACCACAATCGCGAGGTCGGCTTGGATTGCCTCGACAAGGCGGGCGACTTGGTCCGGCACATGGACACGGTCAACGTCGCTCGCGATCATGAGGCGCTACGACTTGCCCTTGGCGAGAACAAGATCAACTGGCTTGGCATTTCCTACGGCACTCAGCTGGCCGCGAACTACGCCCAGCTGTATCCGACACGCACCCAGGCGATGGTCCTGGATGCGCCGCTGGAGCACAGCCAGGCAGAGGTGCACCAGGTTGCCGACGAGATTATTGCCGCCGAGGACTCGTTCAACCGGTTCGCCGACTGGTGTCCGACCCAGGAGACTTGCGCGCTGCGCGGTCAAGACGTGAGGGCAGTCTTCGATCGCCTGGTCCAGCAGGCAGATCAGAATCCGATTCAGGCTCAAGGTGCGCTGCGTCCAGTCACTGGCGAGGACATCCGGATGGGCACGAAGGGTTTGCTGCGGTTCAAGGAACCGTCGATCTTTGGCCCTGATAAATCATGGGCTGGGCTGTCGCGGGAGCTACAGAAGGCGATCGACGGTGACGCGTCCGCCTTCGCGGCCGGCCCAGCAGGGGAGCCACAGTATGGATACCACGGCCTGCTCGCCAACGCCTGCTCGGACTACGCACCGCAAGTGCACACCTATGCCGAGATGCAACAGCGGCTCGAGCTGGGTCGCCAGCTCGCCCCCCATTTGCAAGGTGCCTCAGAAACCTGGCAGGTCAACTTCTGCATCGACTGGCCTGTCAAGCCCGTCAACCCGCCCAAGACGCTGAATGTCCGGGGAGTGCCGTCGTTGTTGATCCACGCCGCTCACGATCCCTCTGATTCCTATACCTGGGCCCACGGTCTAGCAGCACAGATCGATGGCAGCGCACTGCTGACGCGTACCGGCGACGGCCATACGTCGGTCTTCACCTCAGACTGCGCCAAGTCCGCCATGGATGCGTTCTTGATCGAGCGGCGCAGCGAGGCCAACCGCATCTGTGAGGGCTGACACCAAAATATGGTGTAGGTTCGACACCTTAACTTGATGTATGATGTGGTGCATGGCAAAGCGACTGTCGTTGAGCTTGGAGAGTGAGGATGAGGCGATGCTGGCGCGCCTGGCAGTCGAGGACTCCCCCGAGCGACGGGTAGTGCTGAAATGGACGGCGCTTCAAGGTCTGAGTCCCGAACAGATCCGCACTGAGGCATCACTACTACGTGTCCTGCTACGAATGGGTGCCGAGCGATTGCGTGAAGAAGCGCTTGACGAGGGCTATGCTCAGCTGGCTGCCGACGCCAACAGGATGGAAAAGTCAGAACGCGACGAGGCTCGACGGCGCTATGTGCGGCGCGGTGAGGCAACACCTGAGAGATGACGCCGCCAATGCGCGGCCAGGTGTTCCGCGTAAATCTGGGACATGGACCCAAGCCATGGGTCGTCGTCAGCAACAACCAGCGAAACCGCAACCTGGAAACCGTCATTGCAGCGCGAATCACGACGACGCGCAAGAGAGCCGAGCTGCCAACGATCATCGAGCTTTCCAGTGATGATCCGCTCGTTGGGTACGTCTTGTGTGATGATCTTGTTCAGCTTTATCGAGATGAACTCAACCGTCTCGACGGTGCACTCTCCGTTAAGACGATGCTGCGTGTCTCTAAAGGGATAAGAATTGCCCTCCCCTAAGTGTCCCAAGATCTTAACTGAGCAGCCAGCGCGTCCAAGATCAGGTCCAAGCCGAAGTCGAACTGCGCTCCGAAGTCGTAGCCAGGCTACAGCACGTGTTGCGTCGCGAACTCGACGAAATGTGGGTAGTCGTCAACGGCGAAGCGCTGCATGATCGAACCGGCCACCTCGCCGGCGCTCTCGGCACCTTCGAACGGCAGCGACGCCCTCCTGGAGCGCGAAGCCGTAGACGTGGGCGTCGATGATCGCGTACGCGTGAGCCGTCAGCGGCAGCGAGAAGTCCGCCGCCTGCAGCGTCCCGAGCATGGCGTCATGGTGGCGCAACGTCGCCGCACGCGAGCAACGAGACGGGAAACCTTCAACCACCGAGCCATCACGTACGTCGTATCGGCTCAAGGTCAGTGCATGATCACCATTGGGACGACCGCCTCCGTGTCCAAGCGTCGAGTGGCATTGGTCGCTGGCCTCGGCCTGCTGCTGATGGCCGTGCTCGCAGGTCGGGCCAATTTCGCGGTCTTGGAGCGATTGATCGTCGATGGCGACGCGGCCGCCACCGCCAACGCAATTATCGATGCCTTGGGAATCTTCCGGCTGGCGATCATCGCGCTGTTCGGTGTTGCGATTCTCGATGTGATCGTCGCGCCGGCGCTACTGATCTTCTTCGATCCGGTACACAGTTCGCCGCAGGGCGCGGGCCCGTCGGCCGTTCGAGTCTCCGACTCACAACGCCAACGACGCTCCGTAATAGCGGCCCAAAAAGTCGATCTTGAAATCGTCGAATGCGCCGGCCTCGATGCTGGCGCGAATGTGGTCCACCAGGCGTACGATGAATCGCTCATTGTGAATGGTGCAGAGTGTGGAGGCGAGCATCTCGCGAGCCTTGAACAGATGATGCAGGTACGCCCGTGTGTAGTGGGCGCAGGTGTAGCAGTCGCAGTCCTCATCGATCGGTGAAAGGCTGCGCCGGGACGGTGCCACGTTGACGTTGTACCTGCCGCGGGTTGTGTACACCGCAGCATTGCGCGCCACGCGCGACGGCGACACGCAGTCGAAGGTGTCGACGCCATTCTCGATCGCGGTGAAAATGTCATTCGGCTCTGAGATGCCAAGCAGATGCCTTGGCTTGTCTTCCGGCAGTTCCTCGCAGACCCAGCGCACAATCGTCCCGAGCTTGTCCTTCTCGAGTGCTCCCCCAATGCCATATCCGTCGAATCCAGATCCATCCGTCGTGAGTCCGACAAGATCATGAGCTGCCTGGCGCCGCAGATCCTCATACTGCGCACCCTGGACCACGGCGAACAAACTTTGATCTGGCCGGGACGCATGCTTCCCCGTCAAACAACGATGTTCGATTAGACAGCGCTCTGCCCACCGCTGTGTCCGGGCCACCGACCGCTCCTGGTAATCGCCCGTGTTCATCAACGTGGTGCATTCGTCGAACGCGAAGATGATGTCGGCGCCGAGCTGGTGCTGGATCTGCATGGAAAGCTCAGGTGTAAATCGATGCTGCGAGCCGTCCAGATACGACGTAAACGTCACGCCATCCTCGTCCACGTGTGCCAGTCGGGTCTTGCCCGCGGCGATCACATCGTCATCGGTCAGGCCATCGGTATCCATAGCGAGAATCTTTTTGAAGCCGGCACCGAGCGACATGACCTGAAAACCGCCGCTATCGGTAAATGTCGGGCCCGGCCAATTCATGAAGCGACCCAGACCGCCGGCCGCTTCGATCACGGCTGGACCCGGCTGCAGGTAGAGGTGGTATGCGTTCGCAAGTAAGGCTTGAGCACCCAGCGCTGCCATGCTCTCGGGAAGTACCGCCTTGACCGTGGCCTTCGTGCCGACGGCAACGAATGCCGGCGTCTTGATCGTTCCATGAGGCGTGGTGATCACTCCAGAGCGGCCGAGGCCGCTAGGCAACGATGCGAGTGGTGTGAAACCTAAGCGCCCTCCGACGGGCTGAGGCAGGGCGGGCGGCTCAGGCCGCAGACTTGGCCGCTCAGGGCGCATCTGACTCCCGTCGCAGCTTTAGTCCGGCGAGGGCGACAACGCCTGCTGTGGAGGTACGCAGTACCGCCTCGCTGATCGATACCGAACGTGCCCCTGCCTGGGTAAGCTGCCGCAGCTCCTCGGCAGCGATTCCGCCTTCCGGACCGATGATGATCAATATCGTGCCGGCGCTCGGAAGATCAACTTCGGCAAGAGATTCCTTAGCTTCCTCATGGAGCAGCAGTGCAAGATCAACAATCGCCACCCGCTGAGCCAGTTGCGCAGTGGATACACGGTCCGAGACTTTAGGAACCGTAAGGCGACGAGACTGTTTGGCTGCCTCTCGTGCGGTGCTACGCCACTTCCCCAATGAGCGCATGGCGCGGTCCGGCGACCACCGCACAATGGAACGGGATGCCTGCCAGGGAACGATCTCGTCGACACCCATCTCGGTCAGCATCTCGACTGCCAGTTCGGCTCGATCACCTTTGGCCAACGCCTGAGCAGCGACGAAGCGCCGTGACTCCGAGGAAGAGCTGAGGTGATTGATCACCTCGATGATCAGACTTGGCCCCGTTACCTCAAGCACCACGCCGCGTACGCCCTGCCCTCGACCGTTGCCGATCATGATGATCTCGCCCGGCCGGATCCGCCGCACGATCGCCGCGTGCCGGCCTTCATCCCCAGCAAGCCGGACGTGCGAACCAACCATGGGAAGTGGATCTGCCAGGTCGTCCAGCAAGAAAAGCGGCTCCGTCATGCTTGAGGAGCCGTCTCACTGGCCGGCGAACGCGTCCCGGAGCCGACCGAAAACGCCTCGGCTGTGCTTCTGTACGGTGACCTCGGGCCTCGTCTCATCCCGCAGCTCAGCCAACTGACGCAGCAGATCACGCTGCTCGTCGTCGATACGCGTTGGCGTTTGGACAAGCAAGGTGACTCCGAGCTGACCACGCCCGTTGCCACGCAGTCGCGGCACGCCCTTGCCATCGATTGCAATCCGCGTACCGGACTGGGTTCCGGACGGGACCGCGACTCGGACCGTCTTCGCCTCGGTCGGTGAGTCCTCCAGATCCGCCTCGAGAGTGGCGACCATGATCTCAGTACCGAGCGCGGCGGCCGTCATTGGGATCCTGACGACAACCTCAAGATCGTCACCGTCGCGACGGAACACCTCGTGCGGCGCCGCTTGGAGTTCGACGTAAAGGTCGCCGGCTGGACCACCGCCGGGACCGACCTCACCCTGGGACGCCAGATGGATTCGGTTCCCCGTGCTGACGCCAGGCGGAATTTTGACGTTGATCGTTCGGGTCGCGCGCACTCGGCCATCTCCGGAGCACTCCACGCAGGGGTCGGGGATGACGGTGCCGTAGCCGTGGCAGGTCGGGCATGGCTGTGTGGTCCGAATATCGCCGATGAAAGAGCGCTGGACATGAGTGACATCGCCCTGACCGTGGCAGGTGGGACACCTGACCGGCCGGGAGTCTTCGGAGGCACCCGAGCCGTTGCAGCGTGGGCACAGCACCGCGGTATCGACCCTCAGCGGCTTGGTGGTGCCAAAGGCGGCTTCGGCAAGCTCGAGCTCCAGACGGACCAGGGCGTCCTGACCTCGACGCACGCGCGACCGCGGGCCGCGGGAGGTCTGCTGACCAAACATCGCATCAACCAGGTTGGTGAAGTCGAAGCCACCCGGGCCAAAGCCACCGTTGAACCCGCCGAATCCGCCGCCGAGCGGATCGCCGCCACGGTCGTACAGATCCCGCTTCTTCGGATCCTGTAGCACCTCGTACGCCTCGGCGACCCTCTTGAATCGCTCGGCCGCATCAGGTGCCTGGGCGACATCAGGGTGCAGCTTCATGGCAAGCTGCCGATAAGCCTTCTTGATCTGCTCAGGTGTCGCGTCACGCGGTACGCCGAGGATTTCGTAATAGTCGGAACTCATGCGGGTTGTGCTCATCCTTGGGAGAGGAATCGGCCGACGTAGCGAGCAACGGCGCGGACCGACGCCATCGTCGAGGGATAGTCCATCCGAGTAGGCCCGACCACGCCGAGGGTCGCGAACGTGTCGACTTGGCTACCGTAACCGCTGGCGACCACCGATGTGGACTGCAATTCCTTATATGGATTCTCGTGACCAATCCGTACGGTGACATCGTCGGCGCTCGTTGCCTCGCCGAGCAGCTTCAGCAGCACCACTTGCTCCTCCAAGGCTTCCAGCACCGGCTTGACCGTGGTCTCGAACTCAGCGCCGTAGCGAGTCAAGTTGGGCATGCCGCCGACCACCATCCTGCCTGACGCCTCGCTGCTCACCATTTCCAGCAATGTCGCGATCGCTGCCTGGCCGATGATTTCCAGCGACGGTGGCAGCGTTTCGCTTAACTTGCTCAGCCGAACTGCAGCTTGAGGTGAGGTATTCCCGACCGCTGCAGCATTGAGATGGGCTCGTAGCTCGGCAAGCGTCTCCTCGTCATGCTCTTGGATCTCCAATGCGCGCTGCTCGATCCGGCCTGTGGAAGTAATGAGAATCAGCAGCAAGCGCGTCGGGGACATCGAAACAATCTCCACGTGGCGTACCACCGAGTGACTCAGCGTCGGGTATTGAACAATCGCCACCTGCTGCGTGACCTGGGCAAGCAGTCGGACCGTGCGCAGCAACACATCATCCAGATCCAGGGCACCAGACAGGAATGTTTGGATCGCGCGCTGCTCTGCGGGAGATAACGGCTTGATCGATCCAAGGCGGTCGACGAAAAGTCGGTAGCCCTTGTCTGTGGGGATACGGCCGGCACTGGTGTGCGGCTGCATGATGTAACCCTCTTCCTCGAGGGCGGCCATATCGTTTCGGACCGTCGCCGGCGAGACACCGAGGTCATGGCGTTCGACCAATGACTTGGATCCCACTGGCTCCTGGCTGGAGACGTAGTCGGAGACGATGGCACGAAGCACTTCCAATTTGCGGTCGTCCATGCGTCTCCTTCCTGCACATGCCCGGCGAGCGTTACGACGAACTTGGGGCCGTTTGGCACTCGCACAAACAGAGTGCCAGTCTAGCCTCATGACCGAGCCGCCATCGGCTGTCGAACCTGCCGTCAGGTTCGCGGTGGCGCCTTGGCGCGAGATCCGCTCAGGTGTGTACGTGGCTGTTGCAGAGCCCGAATCAGTCAATCTCGGATTGATCGTTGGTGCGGAACGGACACTCCTAGTGGACACGGGATCCAATCCTGACCAGGGCCGAACCCTTCGGGAGTCGCTCATCGCGGTAACCGACAATCCGCTGGCGGCTGTCGTCCTGACGCACTGGCACTTTGACCATGCGTTCGGGCTAGCGGCCTTTCTCGATATCCCACGGGTCGCGCATGAGTCGGTCCGCATCAGGCTTAGCTCTTCCGAGGCTGCGGGGGAGGCCCAACGACTAGGTGTTGCCCATGGTCAGCTCGGACAGCCCGATGTCGAGATAGCGATTGCGGCGGGGATCGAGCTGGGCGAGCGCAGGGTAGAGATCGTCCATCTTGGGAAGGGCCACACGGATGGCGACTTGGTCATTGTCGTGCCTGATGCGGACGTGTTGTTCGCAGGAGATCTGATCGAATCGGCCGGGCCGCCGTCATTCGGCCCAGACTCGGTTCCTCAGGAGTGGCCTGCGACGCTGGACGGCGTGATTGGGCTCATGACAGCCAGCACCTTGGCGATTCCGGGCCATGGAGAGCCGGTCGATCGCGAGTTCGTTTTCGCCCAACGCGGTCAGATCGCTGCGCGCGCAGCGGCAAAAGACAAGCCACGCGGACGTGAGTTGCCGCTCGTCTGAAGAGCTAGTCGATAAGACGGGCAGGCACGATCACGAGCGGAAACGGCTTGGCAACCTCGAGTGACTCATCGGCCTTGGCCTCGCCCACCAGCTCGTAGGTGCCGCCTCGTAACTCCCACGCGCTGATGCTCGGCACCTCAGGGTCGACGACCCAATACGACGGACAGCCTGCGGCCTCGTAGCGCAAGCGCTTGAGGCCCAGGTCGATGCGTCGAGTATGCGGACTGAGAACCTCGACGGCGAGGAGTGGGGCAGCAGGAAGCTCACGGTCGGTAAACCGCGCCTTGGGCGCTACCAGAAGATCCGGCTGCACAACGGTGTCGTCGGCCAGGACAACGTCTAGCGGCGCAAAGAGTACATAGAGGTCGTCTGAAGCCGCTGCTTCAACCAGCCGGAAGAGCTTTGCGAGCACCACCTGATGCTGTGGACTCGGCGCCGGCGTCACTAGCAGGACCCCGTCGATGAGCTCATAGCGATGCCCATCATCGGGAATGGCCCGCAGATGCTCGCGAGTCAGCGGTCGCCTGTACGGCAACCCTGGCTCGGTCGCGGCCGCTGTCATAGCTATCACTGTAGTGTCCTCTCTCCCCCATGGCGTTGAAACTATTCGGCGCCACTGAGACTTCAACTAACGGACGAGGCCGGATTGGTAGGCGATCACTACGAGCTGGGCCCGATCGCGGGCTCGAAGTTTGATCATGGCTCGACTGACGTGGGTACGCGCCGTCGCCCTGCTGACCACCAAGCGTTCAGCGATCTCGTCGTTACTCAGCCCCTCACCGATCAGCGTCAACACCTCACGTTCCCGATCAGTGAGTTCGGACAGCTGCGGATGCTTTTTGCGGATCGGTGATCGAGAAGCGAATGATTCGACCACGCGCCGCGTAACCGAGGGTGATAGCAGCGACTCCCCGGCAGCGACTATGCGGATGGCTCGCAGCATGTCGGCGGGTTCGGTGTCCTTGATCAGAAAGCCGGCGGCCCCCGCCTGCAGGGCTTCGAAGACGTACTCGTCCAGCTCGAAGGTCGTCAGCATGATCACTCGAACGCCCTTAAGCGTGGGATCGCCGGCGATCGTCCGTAAAGCAGCGATCCCGTCGAGCTCTGGCATCCGGATGTCCATCAAGATCACGTCCGGCCTGGTACGGCGAGCCAACTCGACTGCGCGCCGTCCGTCTTCCGCCTCACCGGCCAGTACAAGATCATCTTCAGATTCGATCAGGACGCGCAGTCCCATCCGAACCAGCGCCTGGTCATCGGCAATGGCGACAGAGATCGTCACCGGGACTCCCCTGCCGCCAGCGGCAGATCGGCGCGCACCCGCAGTCCGCTCGGTTCGCGAACCGAAACGTCCAAGGTGCCGCCCACTGCTCGGGCACGCTCCCGCATACCACGGATTCCATTGCCGTCGAGCGGCACGCTGGTGGCTGGTCCATCGTCGCTCACCTCGACGGTTAGCATGCCAGCCTCTCGCGACACTCCAACGGTGACATGTGCCGCCCCGGTATGTCGGACGACGTTAGTAAGGGATTCCTGAATGATCCGAAAAGCTGCCTGGTCGACAGCGGCTGGTAATCCTTGACGATCATCAGACTGATGATCATCTAAGTTGTGGCGGACGACTGTGACCTCTCGACCCGCCGACCGCAGGCCATCCACCAAATCATCGAGCCGAGCAAGTCCAGGCAGTGGGCTCCGCGGCTCATCTGAATCGGATCGGAATACCTCGAGCGTGGATCGCAGCTCCGCTAATGCCTCACGGCTGGTTTTCTTGATCGCCTCGAGTGACTCAGCGACCCGATCTGGACGCTGCTGTGCCGTGCGCTCCTTGTCCAGCAAGTGAAGCGCCACGCCGGCCTGCATAGTGATCACCGCAAGACTGTGACCGACCACGTCGTGCACGTCGCGCGCAATCCGCAGCCGTTCCTCGTAGGCGTACCGACGACGTTCCTGTTCCCTAACCTCTCGTTCACCCTCCCGACGCGCCCGGACCAGCAAGGCGATCATGGCTGGCACGACAGCGATTGCGAACACGCTCAGCAGAGCACCGTAGAAGACCGGGTTGAGTAGTCCGAGATACGGTTCCTGCCAGTGCCCAGCCATGATCATTGGTACCAGCAAGATCAGCAACGGCACCCAGGTGCGCAGCGCTGGCATCGCGGAGCCGGGGTCCTCCGGCGGCTGGTCAGCGAAGAGGCGGCTGCCGCTTGCCATCGCGTACACAGCAAGGGCAGGTCCAAGGAAGATAGGCCCGAATGTGGCTCCGGCGGCCAGGTATGCGCCGACGCCGGCCACGGTCGCGACGAAAGCAGCGCGGGGCCACACCCGTCTGGTGGCGATGCCCAGTGCGAGAACGATGACGGCAAGGAGTACCCACGGGGACGGATCGACGGTCGTGATCATGCGGCTGGGCGGTCCGTGACCCCAGTCAGGTCGGCTGGATTCGGAGCGATCCCAGACGTAGAAGGAAGCCATCCAGCTCGCCAACGCCAATACCAGCCCGATCACGCAGTCGACGACGAGGGCACGTCGGGCCTGGACCCGCATGGTTCCTCCTCGATCTGCTCGACTGCTGCAACCGATCAGCGTGATCGCCGTGCGGTGTCTTTTGACACTAGACCGGCAGCGGTGACGGCACATCGGGTGAGGAAGGTATTCCGGCTACGTCAGCGGACGTAGCCAAAGAGCCGCTTTACGACGGATGCCGCCGGACCAGGTCACACGCAGAATTGATCCATGACCACCCCACTACTGATTCCACTGCAGGGCGGCTTCGGTCATCATCATCACGGCCCTCCCTGGGGAGCCGGCGAGCCGTCTTCAACCTTCGCAAGCGGCGCAGTGCCGCCTTTCGCACCCTTCTTAGGAGGTGTCATGTTTTTCCTGTTCATGTTGCTCGTGCTCGGCACTCTGGTGTTCTTCCTGGTTCGGCACGGTCAGTTCGGACCCCAGTCGTTGGTCGGCAGCCGGTCGCCGGAGAGTGAGGCCAAGAAGATCCTGGCGGAACGCTTCGCGCGCGGTGACATCACTAGCGACGAGTTCATGGAGCGCGCCAGTGTCTTGAACTGGACTCCAGGAAGCGATGACTGGGACTTGAGAAAAGGCAAGAAGAAGCGCCTCTGACCCGAACAGCTCTGACTTGTCAGTGTCTCAACGTGCTATAGCCCTCTGAGACGCTGACAAGTCGGCGGTACGCTGACTAGAACGATTTAGCTGCTAGTCAAAGGCGAGGCACTCAATGACGCGGATGACCGTCAAGACCCTTGCCGCTGCCGTCGGCGTCTCACCAGCAACCATCTCAAACGCATACAACCGTCCTGATCAGCTGTCAGCCGAACTACGCGACCGAATCCTCGCAACTGCCAAAGATATGGGCTATCCCGGCCCTGACGCTGCCGGTCGAACCTTGCGAATCGGTCGGGCCGAGGCTGTCGGGGTGCTTCTCTCTGAGCGGCTCTCGTACGCCTTCTCCGACCCCTTTGCCGTCGAGTTCTTGACTTGTCTCAGCGAGGTCGTCGAAGAGCATGGGATCAGCATCGTGCTGATGCCTCTCGCGACGCGTACGGCTGACCCAGCCGCCCAATCCAAGATGGACGACTATGACGTGAGCGCCGTCCGAAAGGCGAACATCGATGCACTAGCGATCCTCTCGCTGCCCACAGACCACCCTGCCGCCATGGTGGCCAAGGCACGCGGCATCCGGCTCGTGACAACCGACGTCAGCAGCGATCCGGAATCGAGCTGGGTAGCCATCGACGACTTCGGCGCCGGTGTCATGGTGGGCGAACATCTGGCGAGCCTGGGCCATCGTGACGTTGCTGTCCTCGTCGAGACCAACCAACCGGCTGGCAGTCCCGGGCAACGCCTGAATGAAGCTCAGCTCGGCTTTCTCGATTACGCCGTCCGTGTCGCCGGCCTACGGCAAGCGATTCCTGGCCGAGTCATGATCATCTCCGGCGGTCACAACTCGATCGAGTCTGGCGTCACAGCGACCTCATGGCTGCTTGATCATGAGGAAACCCGGACCGCGATTGTCGCGCTGAGCGACGTATTGGCACTGGGGGCGCTCCAGGCCTTGGCGGGGGGCGGGCTCCAGGTCCCCGCCGACGTGTCGGTGTGCGGCTTCGATGACATCGCTGCGGCACAAACCGCAAACCTCACCACGGTTCGTCAACCGATACGCGACAAGGGGCAACACGTCGGCCGGCTGCTCATTGACCCAGCAAGCCAGCCTCGCCAGGTCTTATTACCGATCAGCCTGGTGATCCGCAGCAGCACCGGACCTACGCCGGAGCGCTGATCGGGACCGGTCTCACACACACGGCTCAATGTGGCGCTTCAGTCAATAGCTCGCGAATCACGCCGTCAGCGAGCAGTCGACCCGTTCGAGTCAAGATCAGGTTGCCATCCTCGACAACCGCGATACCGCGGGTACGAAGATCGGCAAGGCGGCCGCGCTCGGTGCTGGTGAGCAGCGATGTAGTAAGGCCATCGATGAGGCGGAGTTCGAGCAGGATGCGCTCGACCCGTCGATCTTCGGGGGTCAGAACCTCGCGCGCGTACGCCGGCGACAGGCCTTCGGCAAGCCGGGACGCGTACACCCGGGGATGTTTGACATTCCACCATCGCACGCCGCCAAGGTGGCTGTGTGCACCCGGGCCGATGCCCCACCAGTGATCACTGCGCCAATACCCGAGATTGTGCCGGCAACGCGTCGCGATGTTGGTTGCCCAGTTGCTCACCTCGTACGCGGTGTAGCCGGCGGCGCCGAGACGCTCATCTGCGATCAGGTACTTGTCGGCAAGATCATCATCGTCTGGAGGTTGCAGCTCGCCGCGCCGGATTCGGGCCGCCAACCGAGTGCCTTCCTCGACGATCAAGGCATAGGCGCTGATGTGCTCCGGCGAGGCGCCCACGGCCGCATCCAGGCTGGCCCGCCAATCGGCCGTCGACTCCCCTGGCGTGCCATAGATGAGGTCGAGGCTGATGTTGCCAAATCCGGCCGACCTTGCTTCGGCGATGGCTTGCTGCGGCCGGCCAGGCGAGTGCACTCGGTCGAGGGTGGCGAGCACCTGTGGCACGACAGACTGCATGCCGAACGAGATCCGGTTGAAACCGAGCTCCCGAAGCCTGTGCAGACTCGCGGCATCGACGGATTCCGGATTCGACTCGGTGGTCACTTCAGCGCCCTCGATGAGACCGAAACGATCACCTACGGCAGTGATCAATCGGCCAAGATCATCAGGGCGCAGCACTGTCGGTGTGCCTCCGCCCACGAAGATCGTTGAAATCTGGGGTGCTTCCGGACCAAGCACTCGAGTAGCCAAATCGAGCTCTTGGATCGCGGCCTCAACGTAGCCCGCACGGCTGGCTCCGGGCTCAGAGCCGAGCTCGGCAGCGGTGTAGGTGTTGAAGTCGCAGTAGCCGCAGCGCGTGGTGCAGAACGGCACGTGAATATATATCCCGAGGGGCCGGCGGGAGAGCTCGTGCAAGGCATGCTCCGGCAGCGAGCCATCGCTGGGGGCCAGTTGTCCTTCAGGCATGGCCGACGGCATGCCCTGAGGCTAGTAGCCGACTTGTCAGACTCTCAAAGTGCTATAGCACTTTGAGAGTCTGACAAGTCGGCGTGAATGAGTCAGGGAACGAGGACGAGCTTGCTTCTAGCGTGTCCGCTGTAGCTGATCTGGTACGCCTCAACGGCACGGTCGAACGGGAACGTCTGGAACTTGATCACAAGCTTGCCCTGTTCCAGTAGCTCAGCCGCCTCGGCGAGAGCCTTCATAGGCTGGCTATCGGTGGAGCCGCCGGTCACTCGGGCACCTGAGGCAGCGGCTGCGAAATTGGCGATTGAGACCACCTGAGACGGCTCCGGCGCAAGGCTGATCAGATCCTCGATCGGAGTTTTGCCGACCGCGTCGAATACGGCATCGATCTTGCCAACATCGAGGGCCTTGACACGGTCGATCATGCCTTCGCCGTAGACCACGGGAATGGCACCGATTTCGCGGAGGTAGTCCTGGCGTGCCTCGCTTGCGGAGGCGATGACGGTGGCACCCCGGGCCTTTGCGATCTGAGTCGCGGTTGACCCGACCCCGCCGGCACCGCCATCAATGAAAAGGGTGCTGCCGGACGTCACCCCGAGCAGCCGCAACACTCGCTCGGCCGCCTCAGCTACCACGCCAATTGCTGCTGCCGCCCAGTCCACCGATGGGGGCTTATGTGCCCAAGCATCCAGGACGGCGTACTCGGCCTGGGTAGCGTTGCCTCTGCCGAAAACGTCATCGCCAACCGCAACGCCGGTGACGCCATCTCCGACCTCATCAACCACACCCGCGGCGTCGTAGCCCAAATAGCCGGTGCCCTCCAGCGGCTTGCCCTGTGCGTACATTCCGGTGAGGTACTTCCAATCAGCCGGATTGACGCTTGCCGCCTTCACCTTGATGCGAATCTGCCCAGGGCCGGCATGCGGCTCGGGCGCTTCACCGAACTTGATCACTTCTGGGCCGCCGTACTCGGAGAATTGCAGCGTCCACACGTTGTTCAACCCCTTCCTTGCGTCTGCTTGCGTCAGTGATCTTTGCACAGACCTATTTCTTATCCGCTTTCGCCGTCTCGGTGACGCTAGAGAGCGCGGCGACAAATGCTTCCGGCGGCACTTCGACACGACCGACCATCTTCATCCGCTTTTTGCCCTCTTTCTGCTTTTCGAGCAGCTTGCGCTTTCGGGTGATATCACCGCCGTAGCACTTCGCCAGCACATCTTTCCGTACCGCCCGAATGGTCTCGCGAGCAATCACTCGAGATCCAATCGCAGCCTGCACCGGAACCTCGAATTGCTGCCGAGGAATCAACTCTTTCAACTTGGCCGTCATCATGACTCCGTACGAGTAGGCCTTGTCTTTATGCACGATCGCCGAAAAGGCGTCGACCGGCTCGCCATACAGCAAGATGTCGACCTTGACCAAGTCAGCAGGCTGCTCGCCAGAGGGCTCGTAGTCCAAGCTTGCATAGCCTCTGGTCCGCGACTTCAGGGCATCGAAGAAATCGAAGACGATCTCAGCCAGCGGCAGCGTGTAGCGGATCTCAACACGATCTTCGGAGAGATAATCCATCCCGTGCTGGATGCCGCGGCGGTTTTGGCACAGTTCCAAGATCGTGCCGATGTAGCTTGCCGGCGTCAGGATAGTGGCACTTACGACCGGTTCATACACCTCGGCGATCTTCCCGCCGCTCGGATACTCAGAAGGATTCGTCACCTCCACCTCCGTGCCGTCTTCCATGATCACGCGGTAGACCACGTTAGGAGCGGTGGAAATCAGATCAAGATCGAATTCCCGCTCCAGGCGTTCCCGCACTATCTCCATATGGAGTAGGCCGAGGAACCCGATCCGGAATCCAAAGCCGAGGGCTGCAGAGGTTTCCGGCTCATAGCTAAGCGCAGCATCGTTGAGCTGCAGCTTGTCCAAGGCTTCGCGCAACTCGGGATAGTCGGCTCCGTCGATCGGATAGAGACCGGCGAAGACCATCGGCTTCGGCGGCCGATAGCCACCAAGATCATGGGCGGCCGGCCGGTTCAGGGATGTCACGGTGTCACCCACCCGGGACTGGCGGACGTCTTTCACGCCGGTGATCAAGTAGCCCACCTCGCCCACCCCCAGGGACGCCGCCTTGGTTGGTTCGGGCGAGATAACGCCGACTTCCAGCGTCTCGTGCGCCGCCTTTGTCGACATCATCAACACCCGCTCGCGGTGCGACAGCGCACCGTCTACCACCCGAACGTAGGTAACGACGCCTCGGTAGGTGTCATAGACGGAGTCGAAGATCAACGCCCGGGCCGGCGCGGCAGCATCACCAACCGGCGCCGGGGTCTGAGCGACGATCTCGTCGAGCAAATGTGCGACGCCCTCACCGGTCTTCGCCGAGACCCGGAGCACTTCGTCTGGATTGCAGCCGACGACCCTCGCGAGCTCGGCGGCGTACTTGTCCGGCTGTGCGCTGGGCAAGTCGATCTTGTTCAGTACTGGGATGACATGTAAGTCGGCATCCAATGCCAGGTAGAGGTTGGCTAGGGTCTGCGCCTCGATTCCCTGCGCGGCATCGACAAGCAGCACGGCACCTTCGCAGGCCGCTAGTGATCGAGAGACCTCGTAGGTGAAGTCGACATGGCCCGGCGTGTCGATCATGTTCAAGACGTACGTCTGCTCGGCATCGAGGCCGTTTTCCAGCCTGTTTATTCGCCACGGCATCCGTACGGCCTGGGATTTGATGGTGATGCCGCGTTCCCGCTCGATGTCCATCCGGTCCAGGTACTGGGCGCGCATCGACCGCTCGTCGACCACACCGGTCAGCTGCAGCATCCGATCGGCCAAGGTCGACTTTCCATGATCGATGTGAGCGATGATGCAGAAGTTGCGAATCACCGATGGATCAGTGCCGCCCGGCGCCGGTCCTCCTTCTCGGGGCACGTACAGAGGACTCACAACAGACATCCTCACCTGATATCGCGAATTTGGCCCGCCTGTGGCAGCGCTGGTACCGTGGTCGGTCGCGCCTGCACAGCAGCGCCCCCATTCCAAATCACAGAAGAATTTCAGAGGCGTTCGTGGCGAACATCAAATCGCAGCTCAAACGAATCAAGACCAATGAGAAGGCACATCAGCGCAATAAGGCGACGAAGTCGGCGCTGAAGACCTCTATTCGCAGGTTCCGCGAGGCAGCGGACGCTGGAGATAACGCCAAAGCCACTGACTTGGCCCACGCCGCATCCCGCGCGCTCGACAAGGCGGCATCGAAGGGCATCATCCACAAGAACCAGGCTGCCAATCGCAAATCTGCGATCGCAGCCAAGACCGCCCGCCTGGACGCCTCCGGCAACAAGCCGCGCAAGGAGACGGCATCTCGGCGAAAAGGGACTGCGTCAACACGTAAGGTAACCGCATCTAGCGGCGCGACCGCGAAACGCTGAGCACCGCTCGCTCTAACGCGAACGCAGCATCGTCGGCTGCGCCCTTCACGTCCGCGTCGGCCAGCGCGACCACCTTCAGGGCTGCTGCTAGGCCCCCTTGGTCCCAACCGCGCGCCTGAGAGCGCATTGACTTGAGCTTCCAGGGAGGTACGCCCACCTCACGTGCCAAGTCTGCGTCCCGCTGACCGCCGACAGCGGTAATTAGCTTGCCCAGGCCGCGGACGCCCGACGCCAGCGCGCTAGTGATCAACACTGGAGCTACGCCGGTCGCCAACGCCCAGCGGAGCTGCTCCATTGCCACGCCGGTACGTCCCGACAGCGCAGCGTCTGCCACCGCAAAACTGGTCACCTCTGCCCGACCACCGAAGTATCGACGCACCTGATCGGTTGTGATGGGACCGCCTTCCCCGTCCGAGATGAGTTGCGCGACGGCCGCCGCCAGGGTTCGCAGATCGTGACCGACAGCGTCCACCAGGGCCGATGCCGCGCCCGCATCAATCGAGCTGTCGGCCCGTTTCGCTTCCGCGGAGACGAACTGTGGCAGCTCCCAGGTCTTGACGGCCGCGCAATCGACCACTTCCGCCCCGGCGGATTTGAGTTTCTGGAGTAGCCCCTTGCCTTTAAGCCCTCCGCTATGTACCGCGATCACAGCAAGATCGGATATCTTCGCGGCGGCCAAGTTCACTAGCTCGGAATCAAGATCGGAAGGCAAATTCTCCAAGTCGTTGATCACGGCCGCGCGACGGCTGGAGAACAGTGACGGGCTGGTGATCTCGGCGAGTTTGCCCACATCGAGCCTGGCGGCCTCGATTTCTGAGAGCTCGACATCAGGCGACTCCGCTCGCATGCGTTGCCGCAGACCGTCGACGGCGCGGTCAACCAACAGCGCCTCTTGTCCGCTGATTAAGACCAGCTGGCCGAACGGGGACTTCGATGCCGCCACGCAGCACAGCATGCCAGCCAACACCGACACGGCGAACTGATTCCATGCACTCGGCGTCGACCGCCGGCCCCTACGCGTTGATGTTCTGTTCGCAACACAAATCAGATTCACGCCTGGCCGCGATTGGTGTTGATATACATGAGCGAGACACTGGATATGAGGCGAAAGGGGCGTCGGTGGTCGGCAAGTTGTGGACCTCAGTGTTCGGTCGGGTTGCTTCTGATCGGCAGCTGCCGACTGTCCCGGGAGAGCCGGAGAGGGGTCCCGTGGAGGAGCCTGCGCTTGGCATGAGACTCACCGGCGAGCCGCACCCACTGGATCGGATGGTGACGGTCCAACCCAACACGGTTGTGGTGCTCTTCGAGCAGGACAGCGCTCCACGGCTGAAGTATCCCGGCGACTACCTGACGCCGGGTCTGCTTCCGTCTCTACGCCCCGTACAAGTGCTAGCCGTCAACACTGCGCCCGTCGATCTCGATGTGACCGTCGACCACCTCGTCACCATGGATGGTCATGACATCGAGAAATGCACCGTCCGGGTCACCGTGCAGTTGTCAGATCGCGACGGGTATGCCTCGGTCGCGAGCCTGGCAGCTGAGTTTGGCACCGAACTCGAGGCGTACTTACTCCAGCGGGTTGAAACCGATGTGGCGATGGGGATGCACGCCGCTGTGAAGATGAACCGGCTTGCCGACCTGCGTCGCCCAACGGTGCAACAGGAGTTGGCCGAACGGTGGCTGCCAAGGTCCTTTGCCGGCGGCACGCTCCTACGTCGGGATTTCGATGTCCGCGAAGTCATCTGGCCCAAGGACGGGCCCATATCGGTCCCGATTCCGCTGACCAAGTCTCCGAAGGTAGAGCCGCCACTCTCTGCCCGCAGGCCGGCGCCGACTCCAATTAGGCATCCCGCTCCGGTACTGGCTGCGATGGACTTGAGCATGGATGCACGGCTTCGGCGAATTTGGCGGCGCCATGCCGAGCCGCAGGTTCGAGGTATTGCCGGCGCCAAGATTGGAAATTCCGCCACGGTCATCGCTGTCGTAGATCGAGAACCCGGCGCCTATGAGGGAAGCCGGGTGCGCGAGGCCTTTGGCAACCTGTACGACGATCGCAATGTGCATGTCGTTGCCGCTGTGGCAGATTCGTATGAAGATCTTGTACGCGCCTGGTTCAAGCAAGTGGACGGCAGTCCAGGTCGGCTCATCTCCGTGCGGTCCAGTGAAGAGGACTCGGCTTTGAGGATTGGGGTCGATCAGGCACTACGATCGGCGGAGGAGCGTGCGAGAGGACTGTCTGTTGGCAGCCAATCGGATCGAGAGGCCTTGCGGCGGCTTGTTCCCCATGAGCGGGTTGATTTCGTGGCGGCGGACACCACCGGGTAGTCCGATGATCATGAGCGGCGCCACGTCGTGAGCAAGATCGCCTACACCAACCCGCTGGCTGGGCGGCCCGACGTGGGGTCGCTTGGGCCATCATTACCAGAACGCGCAGAGGACTCCAAAAAGATCAGGCAGGCCGCCACCATTCCCCTGATCATTTCCCTCGGAGCCCAATGGGTCTTCTTCATCCATTACTGGATTCCTGAGACGAGCGCTTTTCCTGCCAACGAAATATGGCTCACTCAGCTTGCGCCGCTGGCCTCAGTTGCCCTCACTAGTGACGGCCAACCACAAGTTGAGGCGCAGAACGGCCAGTGGGGACTGCCTGCTCTGGTGCTACTGGTCTGTGCCTTTGCACTGTTTTGGCTCTCGCGTACCCGTCACTGGCTCGGCCGAACCGCGATGCTGGCTCCCGCGGCACTCGGTTTGGTGGCTGCGCTGGCCATTGTCATTGGACTCGCGGTACGAGGCACCTTGTCATCGTCGTTGATCGGTGTTTTGCTGTTGATCACCTGGGTGTTCAGTGCGGGCTATGCCGCCCTTCATGGCCTCCTGGACAATCTCGGCACGTTGCCGCCCAAGAGGTGGTACAGCGGTTTGCCGCTGCTTGTCGCGTACGCGATCATCATCCCTGCCCCGATAGCGGTGGGGCGTTGGCTGTTTGCCCCTGAGATGCGCTACGCCGCGGCGCGACTGCAGGACAACACTGTGGCGCTGCGACTTGCCGCCTTATGGACGGCGAGCACAGCTCTGCTCTACCTGACCGGTCTCCTGGTGGGAGCCGCTGTTTGGGTGGCCTACCAAGCGTGGCCGCCACGGCGCCAGATGTCGTTCGTCGGCCGCGCCCTTATCGTGATCGGACTATTGATCATTACTGCCGCGGTCGGATGGCCAGCGAACACTCAGGCCAACAAGCGGGTGACCGAGCTGACCTACTCCAGTCCGGCCGAGGAAGTGCATTTCAACTGCGGCGCCTGGATCCTTGATCAACCCACTTCGGTTGTTCCGCAGCGGGAGCCCGCGAAGACGCTCGTTATCAGCGGCTTCACCTGCCGCACCGTTACTGCGTTTTCTGGTTACCAGCAGCTTTCGACCCACGACCTGCCCGTGTCGCTTTCGCCTGTGATCGCAAACACGCCAGACGGCGCGAGGATCTCGGGGCGGATTGTCGCGGCCCAGTACGGTGATGTCCTGGTCGTCGCAGGCAGTGCTCGATTCGATGTCAATGCCAACGAGCTGCTGGGCGTCGGCCTGAACGACAGTGCCCAGCTGTGGCGTTATAGGTGCGGGCGTGGTTCCATGGGCTTGCGCTTCGCCAATGTGCCAGGTGGCGACAACCCAGCCGAGGGTCATATCACACAAGGTGAGCTGAATCCTGAGGCCGTGGTGACCTGTCAAGGCGAGACCGTTCGCATCAACCCGACGACCGGACCTTGATCATCGGAGCATCGGCACCGCGCAAGCAGCTTGCAGATCCGGAGCCCAGATGAATACGGCGACCACGGCGCTCCAGACTGCCAAGTTCATCAGCGGCATGTACACCGAGCGGGTCCGGGTGCTGTATTGGGCGCATGTTCGCGGTGATCTTTTCAGCCGTCTGATCTTGCCCAGCGGCCACCGGGATCCGTACGAGATCTATGAGGAGATGCGAAGGCGCGGGCCTATGCTGCCGACGCGCCTCGGCAACTACAGCACCACCAGCCACCGGTTGTGCAATGAAGTATTGCGGAGTCGAAAGTTCGGCGTCAGTCTTGAGGATGGCAGTGAGGACCTCGCAAGCCTTGCAGGACTTGACCTGTCGTTGCTGGAACTCAATCCACCAGATCACACCCGGATCCGCCGGCTCGCTGCGCCTGCTTTCACCCCACGGCGCATTTCGGGCTACGCGAGCTTAGTTGATCAAGCGATCCAACAGTTGCTTGACGACTGTGAACGCACCCATGAGTTCGACCTCATGGCATCCTTTGCGGCACCGCTCCCCATTGCGGTGGTGACCCATCTGCTCGGTCTGCCCAACCAGCCCGAGCGATTCCGCCAGCTCGGCTCGACGATCGCGCGAGCTTTGGACGGCATTTGGTCCATTGGGCAAGCGCGTACGCTGGCGGCGGCGGACGCGGAGCTTCGGACAACGTTCGTAGAGCTCCTCCAGGATCGAGCGGCCGAGCCGGGCGATGATCTTGTATCTGCGCTAGTCGCAGAACAGGACCAGGCGATCACGGCGACGGAGTTGTCGGCACTCGTACGGCTCCTTCTCATTGCCGGCTTTGAGACCACAGTCAATGCGATTGGGAATGGCATGCACTGGCTGCTCGCTGATCGCGGGCAGTGGGAGCTGCTGGTAGCCGATAGCAGTCGCGCAGCCTCGGTGGCCGAGGAGGTACTCCGCTTTGACCCACCTGTGCAGCAGACGGCCCGGGTGGCGCTTCAATCCGTCAAGGTCGGTGACGTACTGGTAGCGAAAAACCAGTGGGTGATGACTTTGCTGGCGGCAGCAAACCGTGATCCGGAGGTCTATCCGGAACCCGGCCGCTTCGATATCACGCGCGAGACTCCGGTGGAGCATCTGGCCTTTTCTGGAGGCATTCATTACTGCCTGGGTTCACCACTCGCCAGGTTGGAGCTCACCCAGGCGTTTCGGGCGCTGGCGGAGCGGTTTCCAAAGATGAGGCAAACGGCGCCGATCACGATGAGACCCGGCACAACGCTGCGCGGGCCACTCCGGTTTCCGGTGGCCGTGACCTAGCCGTTCTCATCGCTGCGTCACGGCAGCAAGTCGGTCGTGGCGCAGCCGGACTGCGATCGAGCCGTTTCGATCAGTTCTCAGCAACGTCATTCCAAGTGATCGGACGAGCTGCACCGTACGCGGCGCGGGATGACCATAGTCGTTGTCGCTGCCCGCGCTCGCGATCGCAAGTTGGGCATGGCTGGCGGCAATGAAGCCGGGATCCTGCCGCGCCGAACCATGGTGTGGAATCTTAAGAACGTCCGCGTGAAGATCAGCGCCGGAGTTCATGATCGCCTGCTGAGCCAGCGGTTCGACATCTCCGGTGAGCAACAGTCGCAAGCCTGCGATCCTCGCCATGATCACCAGGCTGCTGTCGTTCTGCTGGGAAGAATCATCCTGATCAGCGGCGAAATGGTCCACCGGCCCGAGGACCTGCAGATCTGCCTGCCCGACGCTGGCACGCGTACCGGGCAAGGGCGCACGCATCGGGATCCCGTGCCGCACCGCCTGCTCGTTGACAATGGGCAGCAGCGGATTTGTTGGTGCGAGTGGGCTGACCCACAGCTGACCGATGCGACGGTGCTGCAGCACGCCGAGCAGGCCGTCAACGTGGTCGGCATGAAAGTGAGTAATGATCAGCAACGGGACCTGGCGGATCCCAAGCCGATCGAGGCATTCCCGCATGGTCGAAGGCGCCGGGCCGCTATCCACGACGATGGCACTTCTACGGCCCGTCCGGATTGCCAGACCGTCACCCTGCCCGACGTCGCAGGCAACCAGCAGCCAGTCACGTGGAGGCCAGCCGGGCTGGCGTGGCGCGCCACACATGCAGATGATCAAGCTGCCGGCAAGCAGCAGCGCCAGCCAAGGCCGCGCCAGCACGTAGGCCATACCGAGGGCGAGAACCGCAGAGCTGACGCTGAGCCAGATCAGGACAGGCGGACTCACTGGTAGCTGCCAATCGGACCCGGGCAGCTGTGAGCCGACTCCCGCAATCCAAATGATCATCTGCGCAGACCAGGCGGCACCGAAGCCGAGCACAGCAGCCACAACTCCGCTGATCAGCGAGGCGCCGGCCGCGGCAAATCCGAACACCGTCGCGGGGCCCACGAACGGCCCTGCCAGCGCATTGGCGATTAGCCCGGACATACTTACCCGTCCCGAGACGGCCGCCAGCACCGGTGTCGTGGCCAGCTGAGCCGCCAACGGCACGGCGACCGACTCCGCGATGATCAGCGGCAGCCAACGATTGATGATTACAGTCCAACGCCGGGCCCACCAGACGATGCCGGCACAGGCGAGGACCGACAGCGTGAAGCCGATCGACCTGCTGAGGAACGGATCGACGAGCAGCAAGATCGTGCCGGCAACAGCCAGATTGCGGAGACCGGCAGCCCGGGTGCCCGATCCGAGCGCGGCCAATGCGACCAGACCCATCGCCGCGGCACGTAGCACGCTTGGCTCGGTACGGCACAGGGCGACGAAGATGATCACTCCGACCAAGCCGACGATGCGCAGGTTCCATCCTCGCAGGCCGAGCCAGCGTGCAACCATCAGTAAGAAGGCCAGCAGCAGTGTCAGGTTGGCGCCGGAGACGGCCGTCAAGTGAGTTAGGCCCGTGGACCGAAAATCCTCGCTCAACGCGGGGTTCAAGCCCGATGTGTCGCCAAGAACGAGGGCGGGCACGAGCCCACGTGGCTCTGGTCGGCGATCAGCGACCGATCGCCGCAATCCCTCGCGTACATGTTCGACCACTCGAAGCCCGGCCGATGGCGGCTGAACGACAACCGGCGAGCCGCGGCCCCGGAGTATGGCTGCCACCTCCGATCCGTGCTCGGGTGACTGAAGTCGTCCTGCCACGACGACTCGGGTACCGACAGGGGTGTGAAACCAGGTCTCAAGCTGCGGCCCACTCACGATGAGCAGCACCGGGACCCTGACCAGCCATGAGCTGCCTCGGCCTTGAATCCGGACGGTCTCGGCCTTGATCGCGGCGGCGTCAGGCGCCGTTCCACTCCCTGCCACAAGGTGGGGATCAGCGCGGATCTCAATCTCGGCAGACACCGTTGCCTCATGCTCGGCCAGCAAGGCCACGGGTCCGTGACGAAGTCGATGAACATCTATTAGCCCAACGCCGACGATCCCGCTGATCACGATAATGAGCGTCAGCAACAGCGCCGAGCGCCGTAGCATCGCAGCGGCCAGTCCAACCGTCGCGCCAGCCGCGGCCACGACAAGCCCCAGCGTCGTCCCCGACGTCGCAAGCCAGGCGGCTCCCCACGCTGTCGCCGCAATCGGCATCATGCGTAGATCCGGCGATTGAGCGGCTGCCGTCTCGAGAGGCTGGCGACTCCGCCAGTGCATTGCGACAACCTTGCGGGCTCCAACGCGTGCCGCATCTAGCAGCTGGCGTATCCAGGTGCTCACACCCGCACGTGCGGCGCTATCTGGGCGTACGTCTTCGGTCCAATGCCGTCTACCTCCTGTAATTCCTCCACCCGAGTGAACCGTCCGTGTTGCTGCCGCCATGTGAGAATCGCCTGTGCTGTGACTGGTCCGATCCCAGGCAGCTCTTCGAGTTGTGGCTGACCAGCACGGTTCAGATCAACGGTCGCTCCGGTCGCCGTGGAGCCGGCGCCCGTGCTCGAGTCGTCCTGCTGTCGCACCTCTCCCGCCGGGTCACTTGTGGTACCGATCACCACCTGTTGGCCATCGCTCAATTGCTGGGCGAGGTTCAGTTCACCCGGATCGGCTCGACGGGTTAAGCCTTCTGCCGCGTCGATTGCATCTTGAACTCGAGAGTTCTCAGGCAAACGAACCAATCCTGGACGCCGCACAGCGCCAAGGACATGGACCACGATCTTCGATGTACTTTTGGCGGTCGAAGGCGTCGCAGAAGCTGCGGTCTCCATGGGTGTTGCGACCGTGACCACGTCCGCAGGACTAGCGACCGCGATTGGCCGTGCGCGGAGTAAGAGCCATCCAGCAGTCATCAGGCCGAGGGCTAGCAGCGCACAGATGACGCCGAGGTGCAACCGGCCGAACCGCTGCCTCGGCAGCTCATCGATGAGATCGTCGTTGACCTCAGAGCTTTCCTCGGAGCTTGGACTGTGGCCACCGGCCCGCACGAGCGGAGCAGAGCGCTCCACAGGCTCCTCGGCCTGTACCGCACCAAGATCCCTCGCTCTGCGCGGCGGCTGCTCGGCCAGCAGCAACGCCAGCCGATCGCTGATCAGCCGGGCTAACTCGAGATCCGCCTTCTGTCGATATCCCATGTTGTGAAACTAAGGACGCAGCGCGGCTTCGTACGCCAGCCATCGGCACCTGTGGACGACGCTTCAGGGCACCTCAGGCTTGGGGATTACCAGAGCGGCGGAGAGAGCCACTAGATACAGCGAGCGCCAGCGAGTGGAGCAATCAAACCCGGATCGCGCGCCGCCGTGCTGAGGAGAAGCGAGGGGACACGCATTTCGTCCCCG